>Ga0315913_1009222_pt1 | contig 11586 bp, 4 predicted proteins | sample MpolsnodulesMG_FD_207736 | JGI IMG/M metagenome (GOLD analysis project Ga0315913, IMG submission 207736) | Medicago polymorpha root nodule microbial communities from Los Angeles, California, United States - small nodules | ecosystem: Host-associated > Plants > Roots > Nodule | place: USA... | reverse complement strand
AAAATAATTTTTTCCTACAAAAAATAACTCATTTAACTATTAATTTAAGAATTTGGTGTACCAATACACTCAAATTGTTGGGTGTACCATAGAATTTGCCCTCAAACATTTATATTTCTTGTTGAATTGTTGTTTCGATTAAGCCACACTCACAAGTAATATCAAAAACTTGATCTATTTAGAGGAAGCACGACCACTCATCGTTAGAGTTTCAGACAAATTTTGACCATAGATGTACTCCCACTCTTTGTCTCATTTATTAATATGTGTAGTGCAAATTAAAATTAAATAAAAAAAGGATTGAATTAGGTGATTTTTATGATTTAAAGAACAAAATTATTATTTGATAAATTTAAAATATTAAATTATCCAATCTTATAATTTGAAGGAGCAAAATAGTAATTCACTCCTGCTGTACTCATTGAGTAATAATGGAGTAATTTTATATTCGAATTCTTCTTGATCAATGGGAAAATATGTCCTTGAAGCTCATGCATGGAGGAGCATGGCATGGTTGATGAGCCCTGGAATCCGTATGCTTGGCTGGGATCAATTTTAATTCTGAACATCTGAATAGTGCATTTGTCTTCCTAGTTAGTTTGTCTTTTTCTTTAATAATAATAATGTCAGATACTTATTCATTCAGTGTTTAACAGAAGGTGTGTGCAGCGGAGACACAAAAGTTTCATGGTTGAAATTATTACCATGTCACAAGATTTTTGTATAACTAAACTGGTCTCTTCCAAATGATTTATAAACAAACATATTGTGTATGTTTGGTTATGTTTTGACAAAAATTGATTTAGAAAAGCATGTCGAAAGGGTCTTACACTTGTTTGATATATAACTATGTGGAAAATTTGGAAAGCTAGAAAATTAATTTTATAACTTTTGTTTTAACTAAAAGTATTCGTTGTCAAACTAGAGAGTTAGCAGCTGCGATATCGATTAATAGTCCTTAATTATCTTTCTCTTTTATCATATGATTGTGTTGAAGAAGAAACTTTATTCCTTAATTATGAGTTCCTTAATTACTCTAGTAAAGCACACAAACTACGATATGTTTTACGGTTTTAACTACTAAACTAAGAAATACATGTAAAGTAAATATAAAGGTAGAAAACTATAAATATAAAAGTTTGTAATAGCTTGAGTTTGATTGATTGATTCCTATTGGCAAAACAACATGCCCTACGGTGTTTAGTCTTGCTTGGCTATTTGTTCGGGTAGTGTCTTAGTTTTCCCTAGTTGAGGAGGCGTGTGACGGTCCATGTTCAGCTGAAAAATTCGTTCTTTAGTTGAGATTCGTTAACAATGTCCAAAGTGCACAACTAGCTGACTGTTCCTTACAGTCAGTGGCACTATAAATAGCGATGAAGCTAACCGAAATGTTAAGACATGGCCAAGTATATAGAAAAAATAAAATAATTTTTTTTAAATATTATCTTGAAAATTTCTGGTGTTGATAAATCTCTTTGTATAGTTATTATTGAGATTGAAATTGACAAAATAAGAAAAGTAAGTTTATCTGAGTAATAATTTATGTCTTTCATGTGTATATTATATCTTTCGCTAATACATTTCTTTAGGGCAGCTAACTTTATAATGTTAGAGCAGCTAAATGATAACCGACAAAATTGTTGGTTATTACTTAGATTTATCCTCTATATTCTATGATAAATTGACTGATTGCATGACCTACAACATCTACTCAGTGGCTATTTAGGAAATTATAAATTTAATTAGTTTTGATTGTTAATTAGTAATAATGAACTAGTGATGCTTGCTATGGTGATATGAAGATACAACGTTGGAAAAGAGTCTGACAATGTATGGAGATGCAGAGTCTAGAGATGTATCGCCGTGGATCGTGCAATATGGTCGTACAAGTGTATGGACTCTTAGGACCCTTGTCTGTCATTGTTTAGGGGCTAAGTTCGATGACCTGACCCCAATCATTGTAGTATGAGAAATAAAAGATTATGTTGAGTAACAACATGATAAGACAAGGACGTGATATAGGAGAAATTACCAAATGACACAACTTGTAATGGTTGGACTTGTAGTATAAAAGGTCAACCATATGTTAGTGACAAGGGTTAAAAATTTGTTAGTTTGAATTAAAATGCCAAGTTCCGTCGAGGGTTAGCAACAACTAGCGTTCTCACTCCATCTCATCTACATCATAGATGCATAGATGAGCATGAGCGATATATAGTTCTTAGTGAAGTAGAGTTAAGATTACTTTGGTAATGCTTAAGCTCTCCTATTTCCTTTTTGGAGTGTAATCATTTTCTAACTTTTGTTTGTCAAATAATGTGGCTATTATGTTTTCATCTATTTCTTCTACACTTTTTGTTTTTGAGGTTAAGCTCAACATGAGTTAAACCCCTTTGGTTGTTTAGACATGATGATGTTGTGATTATCTTTACACACGATTTGAGAGTTACAACTTCAAACTTCTTTTAAACAAACTATTTTAACGCTAACATTTGAAAGTAAAAGTTGACCACTTTTACCTTTATTGCTCTGATACTGAAAGGAGACGGGACTAGAACTGCTTGTTTAAATGAGTTACATCCCTAAGTATCAAAAGGAGATGTAATGCCCGAGACTCGCAAGGATGGGAAGTGGTTGCCGATGCACTAGTAATGACAATGAGCGGCTCCTGACCGCTTTTAAACATGAGTTTAGTGCATATATGTGTTAAAATTGATATAGGCTGTACATGTCCCATGATTACTAATGATACACATACATGCTCATTCCATTAAACAATGACAGACCTAGAAATGTTAATTTTTTAGGGAAACAATTATATTAATTTGTAGTGTTATGCGCACACATGGTTGCACGCATGCTCGCTCACACAGTCACACATATATTTATTTTTGTGTGTATGTGTTTAAACTCTTGTTTGTATAATTCATTGTGTGAAGGAAAACAAACAAGATAGTATTGGAAACCGTGCAAGTATATTAGTTATGGTTATGAAATAGTTAGTACATGTTTATGTAATGGCAATTAGTATTATGAAGTTAAGATTATAAGACAATTTGATCCGTTGTTATTTAATAGTATGTTTGATAGAAGGGTAAAATGAAGGTCGGAAGGTTGTAATTCTGTATTTTGAACAGAGAGCACTCTTTATATAAATCAACTGTATTGATGTAATCTCTGTAATAGGAGGGTTGGTCTCTGGGACGATAATCATATTGTTGTATTTTCTGTAGTTTGGTTTGCTCAAATTCTATGTTTTTCTATTTAAATCATTGTTCTTTCAGTTTACAGTCATATCAATTCAATTGGTCTTCTATCAACAACTATGTGGAAAATCATTTATACCCGATTTGTAGATGGTTACAAGAGATGTGGCATTTGAATAATCTGATTGTTTTATCTTGCAATTGTAGGTTCTCAACGAGACAAGTTTGTAGTGGTTTGAGGGAACGAGGCACATAGTTTCTAGCACGGTTGTGTCGGCTCCCAATAAAATGTGACAATAGCAAAGAAATGTTCAGTATCATTTTGAGTTTGTTGGTGAGTTCTTTGGTGATGCAAAGAATTGCTATTTACTTATCTATGGTTGATATTTATTCTTGCCTTTTGTTTCTGATTGCCTATAGTTTTTTAACATCATTTCAAATTTTTTTTTTAATATAATGACAAATGCTAGAAACATTATCTTCCTAGCACTCTCTCTAACACTCATTCTCCTATGGGGTGAAAGTCATTTGGGTTTTACTGCTTTGGTGCATTGACTGATGTCAGATAATCGCTTCAAAAAGTGGTTATGCATCCCCTTAGAAAATTAGATCTATTAAAAGGTGATGGGGTTTGGAAGTCATGTAAAGGTGTATTGTTTTTTGGACCTCCTGCTACAGGGGAAAAAAATGCATGCAAAGGCAATTTGCAAACGAAGATGGGACAAGCTTCGTCAATGTATCTTCATCTATCATCGGTGAAATGTTGTTCGGACAAAGTGAAAAGAACGTCTAAGCTCTGTTTTTACTAGCGACAGAGCTGGCCCCAACAATTATTTTTATTGTTGATAGGTGATTGCATATTTGGTCATCGATCTAGATAATATGGAAATGCCACAAGGAGTAGGATTAAAATTGAATTCATGTCCCATTGAAATTGATACTTTTTTTACATTTAAAATGATAAAATCATTCAATAATTCTAAAATATGAAAAACAACATAAATCAAAGTATCTTGTAAAAAAAAACATAAATCAAAGCATGATGTATATTTTATAACTGCAAAAATAAAGTATATTTAATACACACATATCCTCCCTACACGGGCTTTCGTGCGCGCACAGTTACGCACGTATATTTGTGTGTATGTCAGCGTGCAATGCTACAAATTAATATAAATGTTTCCCTCCCAACTCAAATTATCTGGGTTTTTCATTTGTTAAATGGAATAAACATAGATGTGTGTCATTAGTTAACATAAGACATATATAGCTTATATATGATCCATTTTAACATATATATGCACTAAACTCAAGTTTAGGGGCACGGCACATTATATTTTTTAATTTTAGAGTGTGAAAAGTATATTAATATCTTTTGCCAAAAAAAAAAGTATATTAATATCTATGACATACCAAAAAAATCATATTAGAGATGGCATATGAAAGCCAATATTAAACAATATTGTAACTAACACCCCATAAGAAAGCGACTTATTTTCATAGTTTAATTTTGTCTTACTATCTCTTACCAATATTTGTAGACGATATATAAACTTAATTTGGTAAATCATAAAAATAAGTTTTGAAGAAGAAATGCTCATAAAAAAAAAAAAAAATTGAAGAAGAAATTAAAAGAAAATAGGAGATTGTTACAACTTTTTTACCTTATAAGTTTACTGTCCCTCTCTCTTCTTCTTTTAACTTTCTTCCTCTACGATAACTAGATCGCACTCCCGTATTTCGTACATGTGATCCTAGCATTTTGAAAATTTTAGATACCAAATACACATAGACTTTTGCTCGATATCAAAAGACTCGATGAATGGTTAAGTTCTTCTTTAGTGGAATAACCTTATATAACTTAAACCACTTGAATAGGCCAACCCAATGCCAAATGAGACTTAAAACGAACTCTAAAAGAGGTATTATTTCATGATCACAAGACCAAATCAATAATGTTTAGACACACACATAAAAAGATTCTCTTCAAAATATTTAATCATCTTTTTTATCAATTTCCTCCTTATTATTAAAAAAATATTTTTTTATGTGTGTATGACCAAACACTTTTTCTTTAATCCCGTGACCATATTAGAATTTCTCACTCTAAAATAAGGTCTTTATGCTTAAATGAAAAAATATTATTATTTTATTTAATTTCCAATAACCAAATTCATAATTTTGAATTGACATTTATACACTTTAAAATAAAAACAACCTAAACCATTTGGGCTTCAAGAAAATCTTGGTTGAACATATGTTCAACACTTCAATTTTGAGCACATACTCACATAAAACTAACAAAATTAAATAAAAAGTATTTAGTCGCATCAATTGATATATTATAATTTTATTTTTCTTTAATTTTTACTTGTCACTTGTATGTGTGTCTAAACCATTATATTTGTGGTTGTGACCAAGAAACATTCCTCCCCAAACCAATTGGTAAATTAAATAAACTAATATATACTAAGGAGACAATATTCAAAATCAATTGCTAAACTAAATCAACTAGTTTGACTTTTAGAATATTAACTTTACTTTATATGTAAATTAAACTTTAGATCAATTAAAAAAAGAAATACAGGCGGTGCAAATACGAAATATCTCTAACAAGAAATAAAGATGCTTTAAAACTTTGCAGTTTGCAGAATGCAGGATGGCTCAGAGTGGAGTACTGTATGAAATGACCATATGAGCAGATATTTGTCCTGCTGCATGTCAAATCTAATTAAACCCTATGCACTGCTGCTACGTTATCACTGTAAAAATATACTATACTATACAATGGATTCTTTGGATATTTCTTATCTGAGTCTCACTAGATTCAGCTACTAACTAGCATACAACATAGCATTCAAATTTTCAAGCCTGAAAAACTGATCTAAAAATAGTTTATCTTATCTTTATCATATTTACAGTTTTAGTATTTTTGAGGTATTTCTTCTTTTTATCCATATTTAGAATGTTGCTTTCGGTTTCTTAGATATTGGTTTGGTTTTTGTTTAACAAATGACTTTATATTTTAAACAAAACAAAGTGTGGGACAGACATGGTTTTCTTTCTTTTTTTAGTTTTTTAAAATAAATGAAAGAAAGAAAAAAATAAACCTACAAAACATAGATATATACGGACATTAGACACGACACGGACACCGACACATCGACACGACTAATAATTTAAAAAAATAACATAATTCAGTATAATAATATGTGTTGATGTCGGACACGATACGTGCCCGACACTGAAACACATAACCCGAGTAGTGTCGATGCTTCGTATAAAAAAAAAACTCTTTCTCATATAATACAATATATGTACACAGATCCCTATGGAATTAAGTTTGTGCTCCTACAATTTTATTTTCTAAAGTAACTCATTCTTTTTGCTTATTTTAAAGAGACTAGTTTTGTTGTGCTCCCAAGTGAAGGAAGGAAGATATATAGTGAAGGAAGGAAGATATATAGAACAAACAAAGTTTGGTTGGTGTGAAAAAAATTGTTCCAGTTCAAAAATTCTAGCTAAACAACAAAATATGAAAATACCAAGTTGAACATTTGTGACCTAATCATTGACTTGTCTTTCCTTCAGTAACAAAGTTCAAATTATTCAAACCTTTTAGAAGCAAGAAGATGAAGTCCATGATGAATGATAGTAACATGAGTGATGATGGAAACAATCATAACTGGTTAGGATTCTCTCTCTCACCCTACCACATGAAAATGGAGCTTACTTCTTCTGACCCTTCTCAACATCATCATCAAAATCATCATCACTACTATCATCATCATCATGACAATCAACCTCCTTCTTCTGTTGTTCCCTCTAACTTCTACTTGATGTCACCTTCACACCTAAACATGAACAACACTTCTTCATTATGTTATGCTCTTGGAGAAAACAACAATTCCTTTCATTCTTCTTTACCTATGATGCCACTTAAATCTGATGGATCACTTTGCATAATGGAAGAAGCTCTCACTAGATCACAATCTCAAGGTTAGTCTTTTTTTCCATATATTCATTTTATTTTTCCACTATTTTTATAGCATAAGTTTCTGTATAAACTGTTTTTATACCTAAAGATAGAATAAAGCATTTTTTTTTTTATAGTTTTAAGATGGTTTCATTAAGTTAGCTTTAAGCTAAAATAAGCTGTTTTCTCATGACCATTTTGAATTGATTGTGTTAGTGATGATGCCAACTTCATCTCCAAAACTAGAAGACTTCCTTGGTGGTGCAACTATGGGAACTCATAATCATGAATATGAAGGACATGAAAGAGAAACAATGGCTTTATTAAGCTTGGACAGCATCTACTATAACAACAATGCAGAACATGAAACCAATAATAGAGAACATTCTTCTCTTGACCACTCTTCATATTTTTCAGGTTTTTCTTGTCATGGAATGTATCAAAATCCATTAATGGAAGAAGAACAAACCAAGGAAGAAAATATTTATAGCTTCAAAAACTTTGTGGCTCCTAGAGATTATTCTTTGGAGCAACATCATCATCAAGTGAATAATAGTACTGTTGGTAGTATTGGAGATGATGGTTCTGTTGGAACAGTTAATGGTTGTGGAGAGTTACAGACTCTAAGCCTTTCTATGAGTCCTGGTTCTCAATCAAGTTGTATTACTGTTCCAAATCAGATTTCAGCTTCTGGAACTGATTCAGTAGTTGTTGAAGCTAAAAAGAGAGGACATGCTAAGGTTGGACAGAAACAACCTGCTCATAGGAAAACTATTAGCACATTTGGTCAAAGAACTTCTCAGTATAGAGGAGTGACAAGGTTAGTTTCACTTTTGAGTAACATTATTAATTTGTTTCTCATTAATTATCTTCTTTTTAATCCCACTTTCAAAAAATTAGAGCTTTGTTTATTCAAATTTGTGATAGTTATCCTCTATTTTGTTTTATAAACCAAAGTTGACATGGCTAGTTTGTTGATTGATTTGATTTTAGCAACGAGATCAAACTAGGGTTGAAACGGTTCCACCTTAGTGTTTATATCGGGCCTTATCTGGAAAAGGCCCGACTCATGTTAATAAATCAAAAAGCGTAATATACTATATTGACTTGTTTTGAGGCTATGGCATTGTAGTTTGCCTTATTTCAATTATTTGTCATCCGATTCTACCATAGTTAAACCATTCGAATTCTCATGAAAAAATTTCAAAAATGGTTTTAATTTTATGAGCATTGGCAATTGTTTTAATTTTTCACTTTAGTTCATGTAGTAACTACTTTTTGTTTGTTTGTTGTCTATCAGGCATAGATGGACCGGTAGATATGAAGCACATTTATGGGATAACAGTTGCAAGAAGGAAGGGCAAACAAGGAAAGGAAGACAAGGTTAGTAACCAAAAATTCTTAAACAATTTTACATTATTTGTAACATAGTACACTTTTTACATCTGAAAATATTGGTCCATTATTCTGAACTGTGTCAACTAACATGTCACATGTTCACATTGTGGATGACAAATCAACAACTCATTGTACATCACAGTTTATTTGGGTAAGTACTATGTCCTTTTTCATAGATCTATTTTTTTTCAAACACCCTATTCCCACTATAACTGATATACATGGTAAATTTTTGTATGTGAAAATATTTCTAAAGGTGGTTATGATATGGAAGAGAAAGCTGCAAGAGCTTATGATCTTGCTGCTCTCAAATATTGGGGACCTTCAACCCATATAAACTTCTCGGTATGTTTCACGACATAGTGGTTCAAATTCTCTTTGAGACAGTTGCAAAATGATTATCGGTGTCACTTTAATTAAAAATATTTTTCCCCTTGCCCGATTATTTTAAAAAAAAAACGAGCAAAATTTTACTGGATTTATACTCCTTAGAGTCTAATTTCCTTTATTATCTTTGGCAGATTGAAATTTACCAAAATGAACTTGAAGAAATGAATAACATGAATAGGCAGGAATATGTTGCTCATTTGAGAAGGTATAAACACTTATTAACTTGCTATTATTGGAGTGAGGACCCACTGTGGTCCTTGTGAAAAAATGTATCATCTAATTTAGTCTCTTAGAATAATAAAGGACAACTTTGAGTCCAGAGAGAGAAATAAGTTGGGACAACTTATTCTTACTTGAACTAAATTGAAAATCGTAACAATGTTCAATTAAAGACTAAGCTGTCTCGGTTTATTTTTCTCAAGGATTAGAATATTCTTTTAGTTTTCTTAGAGAATAAATTGTGTCAGCCATTTTTTCTTGAGTGTCACAGTGTCCCTTCATTCTAATTACTTTGTTGCTAAGAGCTATCAATTATTGATGTTCTTAATGGTATAATGATACTAAGCTTTTGGCTGGTTCGCAGAAAGAGTAGTGGTTTTTCAAGGGGTGCTTCAATGTATAGAGGGGTGACAAGGTTTTGCATTTGATTCCTATTTGTCTATTTTCCTCTATAGATTATTTAAGTATGATTTTGTACTAACTTTAGTTTTAAATGTTATGCAGGCACCACCAGCATGGTAGATGGCAAGCAAGGATAGGCAGAGTTGCAGGAAATAGGGACCTTTATCTTGGGACATTTAGTAAGTCCCTCCAATAAATAGCATTTGCATGTACTTCATTGCACAGCCATAAATAATGGACTTTTTTAGCATTCATATTATAAGGTAATAACTTGGTTTTAAGTAGATCCTTAGCACTTGGTCATTAAAATTCAAAGTCTCATCAACTTTTTTGGAATGCAGCGTGTATGGCACCGACACATTTAATTACATTAAGTTAACTCTATTTTTGTGTCTGTCTCGTATTGGTCTCATGAGAGCTCAATTTTCCTAAAACGCCTAGTAATTTTTTTCGAATTAAATTCAGGCACTCAAGAGGAAGCAGCTGAAGCATATGATGTAGCCGCAATCAAATTCCGCGGCCTAAATGCAGTGACAAATTTTGACATGTCCAAATACAATGTTGAAAAAATCATGTCTAGCAACACCTTGCTTGCTGGTGAACAAGCTAGAAGAACAAAGAAGAGTAAAGACAGTAATGAAAAAACTGAGGCCAAAGAGTGTAACAATGTTGTATCAAGTCCAATCATACATAGTCAAGAAGTTGAAGCTGCTGTGACCAACAATGAAAATAATTGGAATCAGTCCCCACAACAAGAGTCAAATACATGTGACCAAAAATTACTTAGAAATTCTGATTTCTCTATGTCCCTACAAGATATCATTGGGATTGATTCAGTAGGAGGATCTAGCCAAGTTATGGTAGATGATTCTTCCAACAAGATGATAAGGACTCATTTTTCAAATTCATCTTCACTTGTGACTAGTTTAAGTAGCTCAAGAGAATGCAGCCCTGACAACAAAAGTACTGGCCCCACAATGCTTTTTCCAAAACCTCCAACAGGGTCAAAAACTTTGAGTCCTATTGCTACTAATGCTGGATCTTGGTTTCCCTCAGCTAGTGCTATTTCAATGTCTCATTTTCCGGTTTTCGCGGCTTGGAGTGATGCTTAGTGCATATTTGGAATGACGAGGTGGAACAAAACCACGGTACTATCATGATTTTGTCAAACTTGTGCTCAAGCCATAGGAAAAGGAAAAGAAAAAAAAGCAAGAAATAGTTGTTAGGGTAAGAAGAAAAGATGGAATTTGATAATATGTATGTTAGTGAAGGAATTTTGGGATTAGTTAATTGGGGTGTAGGAGAAATTTATGTGTCATCTTAATGTATGCTAGTGGAACAAAACCTTTCCAATCATAGCTTTTTGGCTCTATAATTTGTGGATGGAAAATATGCTTATGGGAGGAAAGTGTTATTAGGAGGAAGACTAATGATTAATTTTCAAATCAAAGTGAAATGAAATGATGTTTTGACAATTTGATATGGGTCCTTTTATTATTGAATTTGCTTTATTAGGTGTTGTACATTTTTATGGGTCCAGCTAAGTACAATAACAACTTTTATGATAGGCAATAATGCAAAGAAATTGCTCTCCTTTAGTACTATTATTATCTAGTTTAGTTTAGCTGTATCTTTGTATTTCTCTGTTTAATACCATCATTGCACTAAAGTTTTTGTCTACCCAATTGTCGTAACTTGTTTAGATTATTATTACTTAGTGCATGTTGGTATTCACATTTGAGAAAGATAAAAATGGTTTTAAAGATCTAAATTTCACAATCAAATGTTTGAGGTTCTTCGATTAGAATTGACTATATCTAAAATTGATTTTTAGTGTGTTTGGTTTAGTTTCTCTTTAGTTACCGCCACCGCACATTTAGTAATATTTGCGGTGATACAACTAGAAGCTACCTTTTGTAGCTTCAAATTAGACACGCTTTAAAAGCACATGTTCAATTGGTTTTTTTTCTTCAAACATAGGCTTTAACTTAGAAC
>Ga0315913_1009221_pt1 | contig 11586 bp, 6 predicted proteins | sample MpolsnodulesMG_FD_207736 | JGI IMG/M metagenome (GOLD analysis project Ga0315913, IMG submission 207736) | Medicago polymorpha root nodule microbial communities from Los Angeles, California, United States - small nodules | ecosystem: Host-associated > Plants > Roots > Nodule | place: USA... | reverse complement strand
AAATGCACATATTATGCCTAAAATTGTGCATACGTTTGCTGTTATTTTGCTTTCTAAAACTTTAGCTATTTAACAACTTAAACTTTCATGGGAACTTTTATGAATTTTGGCAAAAACAGAACACACACCTAGCCTAGCACACTCATTTCCTCCCAAATCACTAACTAGATTATGATCCCTTAAATTTCCAAGTAAACAGCATCTTGGTAGCCACCAATTTCAAGTGCAGCTACTATAAAATTCAAGCACTAAATCCCTTGCATTCATATACTGCAGAAACAGAAATTCATACACTAAAATTCCAGTTTAAGAAACACTTGATGAAAATTATCACAGAAAAGAGATCAAATCAAGATTTGTTTCACTATCAATTTGATGGAAACTAGTCTTGATATGTCTCCGTTGATTTTGTTTTTAACACCTTTTACATATATTTTCTAACCAACTCATCTTCTTTTTATTTTTGTTGGTTTTATAATTTTTTTTTATCATCAACAAACATTGAAAATCATAAAGAATTATTTTTGAGTCACATATATAAGTAATTGTATTTTTGTTTTTATCATTAAAAAAAACCGAAAACTCTAAAAAAAACTTCCAAGGTTCGAATGTGATCCTTGTATATTACATGCAATATTCATTCCAACCGAATTATGCTCACAAGGATAAAACCAGGTAATTTTTAGTCAAATGTCATTTTTTTTTAGTACAACATATAGTTCATCCTATTGCGAAAAAGAGAGCACATATATGTTGGTAATCTAATCTATGATCATTCCAACAATGATGTCTCAACAATCCACATAAATAATGATCATCATCCAAATGTTACACCATACCTACAAAAGAAGAACACATATTCAAGATAGACGAATCTATCTTCAACTCCAGCAGGATCTTCTGAAAAATATCTTATAATGTTTCGAGAGTGATAGTCGACAAGATTAATTGTTATTTAAATTGTGTAATTTATCATCATTTTAAATTTTTCAGTTTTAATATATATTTTTTATTTTTAATAAAATTGGAAAAAATAGCACATTTTTTTATAATTGAATTAATGTAATATTTAAAAATTAGATACACTAACTTGTGCCCTTATAAGAAATTGCAAAATAAATTTTATTTTGAAAAGATAACTATTTAAACATTGATTAAACAATTTTCAAGAAAACATTACCGTGATACTGTCTTTTTTTTTTTTTTTTGTCTTAGATGAAGTGGTAAGCCACTGAAGTTAAACTCACACACAATTGTGAGGTCCCAGGTTCAAACCCGGGTCACGACGAAGCCTTGCAATTTCGGCATTTGCCAGTTGATCTAGGACTTCTAGACTCCTATTACCATCTTTAACTTTATTTCTTATAGATAAATTCTTGTTAAAATTTAATGATAAAAGAGTAATTGTTGGACTTATTTAATAATTGTTTGAAGTGTTGTTCAAATTACAAGTCTTTTTGAAAAAAAATTGGCACAAATTATAAGTTGTTTTACCATACAAATAAAATATTAATGTTACTTTTTCTATTATACCCTTGATTATTTATTATTCTCTCTATTTTTAATTCTTTATATTATCTTTCTCATACCATCTATTAAGGATAATTTTGTAAAACAACTTATAATATCTCTTTCACATACAAAATTAATTATATTTCTTCTTACATGTGAAATGGTCAAATAGTATAATTTAATACGGAAAGTGTGTTGATTTTAACACAAACAACGCATACATACAAAATTTAAGTATATGTTTGGTTTAGCTTCTGCAACCTTTAAAAGCAATTCTGATAGCTTTAAAAGTGAAAACCAGCAATTCCAACATGTTTGGTTCAACTTCTCAAAATCAATTCTCATCTCCAAAAACAATTATGGTTGAAACTACGATTCCTAACTTTTAAGTTAACTAGAACCACTTGTCCAATAAATTTTATATTTTGATTATTACAACATATTATTTTCCTTTATTGCCCTTTATCAATTCTCCTTCTTTTTGCGTTGTAATTAATTTAATGAACCAAATTTAACCAGAAAACTTAACGAACCAAATTAGTCCCCATAAAATATTTATGGTCATGAGTCACAGTGTTTCGTTTAGATTTACTGTATTTTTTCTTTAATTTTATCTTTCTTTTGCGCTATATTTTATCATTTTTGGCAACTAACTCTGGTATTATTTTTCCTAAAAAAAAACTCTTGTATTATTTAACTTAAATATATTATATCAAAAAATATAAAATATATGAACAAATATTTGTAAAAAAAAAAGGTTTAATGATCGCATTTATTATTTTTTAAATTAATATATAGAAAATTTATTTATTTAAATTGAATAATATATCTACATTTAGTATTGATCTACATATACATTCAACTATGTTCCTTTATTTGTATTTAGCTATGTTCATTTTAGTAATTATACATTCAAAAACAATTTTGATCAAAACTATCCAAACAACATTCAGTTTGTTTAATCAATTATGCATTATTGTATCCAAACGTAAATCAATTCTCTCAAGATAAATTATGTTTGAATCAATTATATCAGAATTAATTTTATCCAAAACTGAACCAAACACACACTTAAACTCAAACGGAAAGCTCCGTTATGAATGCTCTAAGTGTTTTTGTTTATTTCCATTGTTTTGTTGGGTGATAATAATTGCTTGGAGTTGGGACATAACAATTTTTAAGGGCTAAATAATATTTACCTCAATGTTATTCGGGAGAGTTTTGATTTACCCCTATAAAAGAAAAATAATTTTAGATTTCCCCTTACCATTTCTTAATTCTTTTTAAATTAATTTTATTCCAGTTGTCTTTTTTTTTTTAATTTAAATGATTCAAATATTAAACATTTAAAATAAAACACTAAAACTAAAATAAAAAAACAAAAAAACCCTCCTTGATCTTCTTTTGCGGAATAAAAGTAGGAGATGAATTGAATTTAGATCACACAAAAAACTCCAACCCAAAAATTGATTTAGTTCTAGAATGCTATTAACAGCGAAGGTTTTTTCTTACTTTTTAAAGAAAATAACAGAAATCAAAATAATATCAAAAAAATAAAATTTATATTATCAAATACTTTTCTGATACGTATCGGGAAGTATCAGAAAAGTAATTATTTAATTTTTTTTAATGATTTAATTCTCTTCCGATACGTATCGGGAAGTATGACATGTATTTTTGCAGGATACGCAGAGATACGATACGTCACCCATTTTGAAGTATATGGGCTTCATATCATAAAACTAATCTAGTCTGATACAACTTGTTGCTTGATTCATCTAGATTTATATATAGCTAAGATATCAAAGGGGTAATAATATAATCTAAATAGATTGAATGCATCACATACGAAGGTTGATGAACTAAAGTAGAATATGAGATTACTTTTTTTTGGAAGTGTTTATCCGGTCCCTCTTGTTCCGGAACCAGAAAATCAATATACACCTATCGAGGACCATCAAAGGATTTTGCATTAAGGGGAAACCGAATTTGTTAGAAAACAGGAATAGAGGCGGAAGCATATTTGTACATCAATCCCACAATTGAAACAAAATTCTCCCACACCGCTAGCACTCAAAGCAAATTATTGGCTTATAGTATAACTTAGTCGTGCGTTTATGGATACAATCGAGGAGTTGATCGGGTTTAGTTTCACTATAGGAGTTAATTCCCGGTTGGCCTTTGTTGTATTTTTTTTTTCTTTCAAGTTGTATATGTTTTTTAATCGATAAATATACCAACTTTTCGTTTAAGTTCCTCTAGAAATTTTTTTCGAATTTTAGTCCCACAAATGTTTTTCATCTTCATTTTAGTCTCTACTGATGAGTAAGTTCATGTAGTTCTAAAGTATTATTTTTTCTTTAATGAAAAAAAAAACTCAATAGTTAATATAATTAATATATATCTTAATATAAGATGAATCGTTCTTAGTGATTATTAATTTCATTTTGATTTCTTCAAAAAAATATATTTTAATATGTATGTAAAAACCTTAAACGACATTCATTTTGAAACGGATGAGACATGAATTTTTATATGCTCTTGAACAACTCACAAGAAACCGTACAATATTATTTTGAGACCTTGGGATGTTTCTTGTGACTTTTTATGAATTTTGCCAAGGTCTCATGAAAGGTCATTTTCCTCGTATATATTGTTAATGGGTTTACTCATATTGTTAATAGGTTGGGGAAGCCACTCATTTTGACTTCAACATTACATGATTCACATTGGTAGAAGTAATAGAAAAACAACAATGCACCAAATTTCATTAATAGAAACAAATTCTTTAGAGATGTCACACTGTCAATTTCAAAATAAAATTGCAACTATTACTGAGAATCGTGAACCAATGTACCAGGGGCAGGTACCAGCTGATTGGAAAAAATATAACTGCTTTAAATTCAATTGATTTGAGTAAAATAAAAATACTAATACTGTATTGGGAAGTGTTCAACACTTTTGTTTGAGAGTTGAGAGGGAAAGAGAAGGGAGGGACTAGAAAAAAAGGATAAGACATTGGAAGGAGTTTCTTCAAAATATAAAACCATCCCCATTTGGGGAACCGAGTTTTCATCCTCACTTTATAGTTTATTTCCCGATCTCTTAAAATTGGATATAGAGAAGCAATTACAAAGGTTCAGCAGTTCCAAGTGCAATGTGTAATGTAAACAAGTAATCAGATCATTTGACATCCTTGATCCAATGATCCCCACCCCACATACATATATATACATATGTGTGTGTGTGTATGCATGTACAAGACTTTAGTTAAATACGTATAGGATTACGCCATCTGCAGCATGTATGCTTCTATGGGACATAAAAAAAGCAAACTAATGAGGGACTGCACGCTCCCTGCCAACAGCAAAATAACAATAACAAAGTCAGCAGGATCAACCACTCCACTCAATTTTTTTTATAAACATAATAAAAAGTATGCAAAGGAAATTTTCTAGACATCTAGAAAACTAATTTGAATTCTATCAACAAAAAGAAAATAATAATAATAATCTGAAGAGATACCTTGTCGAACCTTCATGTCAAGATTCTGCCTCAGCAGAGGAACGCAAGGCAACTTGTTGCATTTTGGTTTTCCAAGAGATAGGTGAGTTGCCAAGAAAAACAACCCATCCAGTTAGAGAGCTCCTAGTCAAGGGGCAACCTGCCCAATCCGAGTCACACCAGGCATAAATTTGAAGATCACAATCAGCTTGGAGAAGAATACCTTGGCCGGGATTTCCCTTGAGATAACGAACAACACGAAGAGCTGTGTTTCTGTTATGGATAACTTTTGGAGTTGTTCATTAATGGAGGAAAATTACTCTAAACTAAAGTGACTAAAAGCTATAACTATAACTATTCTAACAAACTAATTCTTAATTCATTCATTTGATAATGATTACAATCACCAACCCATTATTTATAGCCTTTGATATTCTAACAACTTCACCTATGACTCATCACATAATATAACTTGACCTATACTATTCTAATGGGCCTATCTTATATCATTACAGTTCCAGTGCTCTTCTAGAGGTGTTTGCATAAATTGAGCCAACATATGAACAGAATAAGAAAGTTCTGGTCTAGTGACAGTTAAGCAGACCAAACGACCTACCAGTCTTCTATAGCGATCCGAATTGGAAAGTGGAATTCCAGTGGCCAAGGGAAGATGATGGTTCTGATCTAAGGGAAAATTAACAGGTTTAGCTCCCAACTACCCAACTTCATTATGATGTATGTGTATACTTTTGTTGACATGAGAAAATTCCATTGGCATTCCGAGTCACCTCAATGCTGAGAAAATATTTTAAAGGGTCAAGATTTTTCATATGAAAGCATGTGCTCAAGTAGGATTTGAAGGACTCAATTGCTTTGTCATTGTTGCCAGAAATGATAAGGTCATCCACATAAACTAACACATACAACTCTACACAGTCACGATGTATAGTAAAGAAAGAATAATCAGAGTAGGATTGTGCGAAACCATACCGTAGCAAAGTGCTTTTGAGTTTGGAAAACCAACATCGAGGTGCCTGTTTCAAGCCGTATAGAGATTTGCGCAAGCGTCATGCCTGATTTGGTGTAGACGTCATGAAACCGAGAGGTAATTTCATATATACTTCTTCATCAAGTTCACCATGTAAAAAAGCGTTGTGAACATCCATTTGGTGAAGTTTCCAATGCTTGGCTGCAGCAACAGCGAGAAACATTATTACAGTTACCATTTTCACAACCGGAGCTAAGGTTTCAAGATAATCCAACCCCTCAACTTGGTTGTTCCCCTTAATAACGAGCCTTGCATTTTACGTTCAATAGTTCTATCTGAATGGTATTTAATCCGATACACCCATTTGCTACCGATAGCCTTTTTGTTTGGAGGAAGTGTTTCTACTGTCCAAGTTCCATTTTTTCTTCAAGAGCCTCAATTTCCAGCTGCATGGTATTTTGCCATCGTATATCCTTGACAGCTTCAGCAAAGGTTTGAGGTTCTGTACCAGCAGAAACAATGACTAAAAAATGCCTGTGTTGTGGTGAAAAGTTAGCATAATTCACATATTTGGCTAGGGGATAGGGTGTACCTGAATGACGTGGCGAAGCAGTAAAACAATTTGAGGGGCATGTCTTAGAGATGATATTGGTCACAGTCCTGCAACTTGATAGAAGGAATTTTGCTACGATGACCACGTCCAATATTTTCGACAGTATCAGTAACAGGTGGTTCCTCACTGATTTCAACAACAGGTGGCATATCATGGGACTCTTGTGAAGAAGCTCCAATAGGAGATACAACTGGAACAGCAGATGGCATGACACCTAACTCATCATGGTCATGTAACATTGTAGTTTCAATTGTAGGAACATTCTGAAATGAATCACTCGTCAACAATATCATTGAAAGAGGCATCAGACAAGATATGATCATTATTAGATGAAACTGCTGCAGCAAATAGAAATTAATTTTCACAGAAAACAACATCTCTAGAGTTAAAGACAACACCCAGCTCAAAATCATACATACGCCATCCCTTGATGCCATGAGGATAGCCCACAAATACACATTTTTGACTTCGAGTAGCGAACTTGTCACCCTTACAATGTTGATTATGCGCATAAGCTAGACATCCAATGATGGTACTGATACTAAATTAGAGATATGTACAACGGGTGGCACAATGTGTTGTTATGACGATATCTTCATGATACTATTGGCAATTAATGGCAAGATATCAGTCGCCTAAGAATTACAACAATGTAACGATAACAAGCTAGATCCAATCCAATGCAAATACACATTTTCAATGAGGGTGAAAAAGCGGCTGAATTTTCTGGTTGAGGACATCACACCAAATGCTTCAAAATCTATCTAACCAAGGCAAGTAGATCTAGCACAAGTGACGCAGACCTGAACCATCAAACATTCATACTTAATTAGGTGTCAAACATTCATACTTAATTAGGTGGATATGCCACGCTCACATTATACTGCAAGGCATTGGCGACACGTGAGGGTTTCAGTAGCAAGCTACTGTTAAGATTCCTATACCTAAAAAAATAAATTTAATATCATCTGAACCATTGGATCACATATCATATATTAAACTGATAAGAGCATATACTGCATTTGATCTTAGCCAGAAACCCGAGAAAGGTATGATTTGTGAGGGTGCTGATGATTCTATTATATTGTTAGTTTTTTGTGTTACAATTTGACATGCTTCTTCAATGTGGGATTTGTCAAGCAGATATTATGTTGGCACTAGAGAAAGTATGCCACATAGCTACACCATTCAAGCATATAGAATTATGTTGCAACGACAGACATAAAAGGCCATCAAATAGCTGTTCTGCATCAAAATCACAAAGTCAAGTGTGATGCAGCACACCAAGTGTTGAAGTGAGGGCTGTAGTAATAACAAAACTTGGAAAATGAAATTGAAAGATACCTTGTCTAACCTTCATGTCAAGATTCACGCTTTCCTTAGCCTGACTGCCTGCCTTAATTTTCTATGCCATTTATAGAGATCTATCCTTTTGAATTGGATTGACTGTCATAACAAGAACAAGAAGTTCCATATAATATATAGAAAATGGTTAAAAACATAAGTACGCTACTACTAATTAGTAATTATCACTAAAATACTAAAGGCGTTCATATCCATCACATTCTACATTATGTATTACTGTCTATAAGATATATATTCATAGTCTGTAATTAAGTACAAATCCGATGATTCTTGTTTAATTCACCTTGAATTATAGTATACCTTTTGTTAAAATGTTAAAGAGATTATAATACAATAATCCTATTATGTTGAAAGGTCTTAAACAATGCATCAAAGTAATATAAGTTCTTTTTAATGTGTATATCCAGTTCCTCTTCTTCTACAAAAACTGTTTACATGTTTTCTTCTTCTACATGGGCTAAAACAATCAAAGACATCATTTCGGGCAACAATCTTTTACTAACTTTGAAAATGGGGGAACATGTAAAGAAAGTAAAAAGAAGCTTGATATTATAACTTTTAAAATGGACTTAAAGACATGAATTTACTGCTGCAAACTACCACTAAATAGTAAGACAGATTGCAAAATATTTAGAATGTCAGCTCTAAAATGTTACCACTCATGAAATGTTTTGAATGGCCCTAGTCCTAAATTCTAGATAAGGTGCCTTGCCTCTCAGATTGTCATGCTTGCATGAATTACAATCCAATACTCAAACAATAAAGTTATTTGATAAGATACTAAATCCATCACATTCTGAATTGTGTATTGCTGTTTCTAAGTAGAAAACTAATCAGGACAAAAAATTCTTGCTTAAATCATCTATAACTATACCAGTTGTTAAGATATTAACATCCAATTAGATTGAAAAAGCTTATTGAATGCATCACAGCAATGATTTTACACTAAGTTCAGTTGAACAAACTTTGTTTTAAAGCTGAAATGGCTTCAAGAGTCAGAAGCATTTGTATAAGCATGTATTAGTGTATATTACTACCACACAACAGAAGCAAACTTTTAGTCCCACATCGTTTGAAACAAGCACAACTCAAATGTTTATATAACGTACACATAGAGCACTGGGCACGACCTTACTTGAACAGGATCTGTTCTATAGGATCGTACTACTGTGTCCTTGATTTCTAAGGAGACAGGAACATATGTCTGGATGATGAATGAAGACCGTGCGATCAGAGCGTGATTAACGGCTAAGATGGTACTCATGTTGAGACGCCATCTTGTGCTGTAGATGATCGTTCTCAGACACATCATGCTGTCTGGGGTGGTCTCACGGTGCTCTTACAGACTCGAACCCTTTTTTTTAACACATGTATTATACCAACAGGCCCCAAACAAGATTAATTTTTGAGAGGATATACAAGATTTTTTTATTTTTTTTTAAAGAAAACAAGAAAATTTGTTCTTTTCTTTTCCCTTTGTCACACCCTAAAAATGAGAACTTAAATTTAATATATTTTTTTAACACAACATTATATTTTGAATGGCATTGTTTACCTTGCACTCTAAAGGAAGGTAATCTGGGCAAGAGAAAACGACAGAAAGTAAAAATGTTGCATGTGGTTGAATCCCCCAACTCTCTAGCATGATCCATAGAAGCTTCAAGTTCTTTGTACTTTACAATGATCACCTTGTTTGTACTTTGTAAAACTGTGAAAGTGGAAACAGCTGTAAAAGGTAGCGGTTCCATTTTTTTGGTTCAGTAAAAGAGCTTTTGCTGTTTGAGGATCATGTCATTTGAGACATGTAGTAGTGGTAGAAGAGTTGCCACGTAACCACTTTCAAGGGTAGAAAAATCTTTTCTTTTTAATTACTTATTAACAAAATATTGTTTTTTTTACAAATAAAAAAAATGTGTTTATTCATATGTCATTTATATTTCAAAGCGATGTTAAAGGTCATGCTAACCGGTGTTTCGGGGATTATTTAAATTTTAGAGGCATTAATTATATAATTTCTAATATAATATTACTATATTTACTTCACACTCGAACACTGGTTATCATTTTTTTTTTATTAAATATGTTTTTTATCTTTATAAATATATCAACTTTTCATTTTAATCTCTCTAAAAAATTTCTTCAATTTCTAGTCCGTATAAAATTTTAATTCACTACATTTTGTCTCTATTTTTAAGTTAATTTTTGTATTTTTTTTCAATGAAATTGTGCAGAAATGTGTAAGATATTATAAAAACCCTCCAAAAAAAATTAGAAGTAAAATATTAAAAGGATTAAAACGAGAAATTAACTTATATTTAACCATTTTTATTTTACCATATGGAGTCTTAGTAGTTATCAATTGACCCATTGACCGTAGTATCATGATTCTCGTACTTTCACGTTCATGCATAGACAAGTGCCGTGTTAGGAACCACACAATAGAAACCTACCGATTAACATTCAAATTAACTGTTGCCCAAGTTAAATGAGATTTCATTAACGATTCACAAATAGCAAATTATGTCAATTTATTTGTCAAAAAATTACAATTTAATTTTTTAATAAATAATTTTTATTTGTAGAATCATTAACATGTATCCTTAGGTCTTGTATTTTTTTTTCTTAAAAAAGGATTTTAGGTCACATGCTATCATGTTATATGACCATTTTATATAAAATATTTAGAGTTAAATTATAATTGTAGTCTTTAACTTAATTTTAAGTAACAATTTGATCTTTTATTTTCTTTTTTTCATTTTAATTTTGTCATTTTGGTTTATTTGCATATGAATTTTCAAATTTCAAATTCATGGTTTTAATTTCTTATGATATATCAATATTCAAGTCTATGCATTCTTCATTTATGTTTGCATAAGAATGTTAAATTTGAAGCTTGAAAATCCATATAAAAATGGATCAAAAAGACAAAGTTGAAATGAAAAAATATATAAAAGATCAAACCGTTACTTGAAATTAAGTTAAGGGATTAAAAATTCATGGTTTTAATTTCTTATGACATATCAATATTCAAGTCTCTATAGTCTTTATCTATGTTTGCATAAGAATATTAAATTTGAAGCTTGAAAATCCATATAAAAATTGATCAAAAAGACAAAATTGAAATGAAAAAAATATATAAAAGACCAAACCGTTACTTGAAATTAAGGGATTAAAAATGTAATTTGTTAATATTTAAATAATAAGTGTATATATACACTTCAAATTTGTGAGTGGATGATGGAATATGCTTCTCCCATTATTATTATTTTTGCGTAAACCAAGTATCCTTTGACTTAACTGTGTAGACTGATCCCTTGAATATTTTAGGATCCAAATGAGTGACAAACTCTTTTGAGTTTTAATGTTGCTTCCACGCGTAACGAATATTAATTCTTTGAGACTTATGAGATGCAAATAGACGACAAACATAAATGTATGAAAGCCAAAAAAATAAAATAAAATAAATGTTAACTTTACTCTATGTCTAAAGTTTGATTCGAACACAAATCTTGATTAAGGTATAAAAGATCCGTGCAATCTTATCTAAACACTCTATGTCATTTCTCCCAAAGTTTTATTATAATTTAAAAACATGTTTTGCTGG
>Ga0315913_1009220_pt1 | contig 11587 bp, 12 predicted proteins | sample MpolsnodulesMG_FD_207736 | JGI IMG/M metagenome (GOLD analysis project Ga0315913, IMG submission 207736) | Medicago polymorpha root nodule microbial communities from Los Angeles, California, United States - small nodules | ecosystem: Host-associated > Plants > Roots > Nodule | place: USA... | reverse complement strand
TTGGCAACAACTTGAGTTTCGGAGCATTTACAATCTCAAGGTTTTGGAGAGAAGTGAGATGTTGAAGCCACTTCCGATCAATGCTTTTACCACTAAAACCACAGATGCATAGTGTCACGAGAGATGCAGGTAGCAGTGGCACCATGAATGAGTTAACCATATCACCACCTTTAATTCGCAACACTGACAGACAATTGAGACGTTCCCATGTTGGCTTAGTATTCCACAAAATCCCTCCAAGAGAGCCTACAGTCAATTCCCGTAAACTGGTAGGTAAATCATCTATAACAAAGGATTGAAGATTTGGTAGACTATCAATTTCCATTTCATGAAGGCCAGTTAGAGTGTTCATTGCTTCTGGTAGTGAACGGAGCTTCTCACACTGCCAAACTGCAATATAACTGAGGATTGGAGTTTGCAATCCATCTGGGGGAAATGACTCCAATTCATTACAATACCATATTTTGATGCTTCTAAGAAATGAGAGACTCTTTTCCGACGCTCCTTCTGCAATTAATATCGATTGCAGATCTTTACAACCCTCAATAAACAAACTATTGAGGACAGGGAGAGCGCCCAAGGCAAATGATATCATTGAATTACAACTATAAGATATTTTCAATTTCTCAAGTGATGTGTAATTGTGCAAGTATTCATGAGGAAGGAACTCTAGATTCTCACAGTTACTGATTATGAGAACTTTCAAGGTTTTTGGAAGACCGTCTGGTGGGAAAGACATCGGAGATGGAAAACCGTCTATGGTCAACTGTCAAAGAGAATTCAAAGGGAACATGATCAGTTGCCTGAATACATGATCAGATGATGGCATTGATTGCACCAATAAAGGACATTCTCTTAACTCAGTTAAGGAAAGAAATTTGTCAGGCATGTTTCCTAATGTCAGTTTCGGGCACTTGCTCAATGACAAAGTTTTTAGAAAAGGAAACTCTTTATTCGTACCTTCAATCAAGTTCCACTCCTCCCACTCTTGCATATTCTCAAAATGTAGAGTCTCCAAGGAGGGAAATGGTTGAAATGAAGGAGAACTATCACTTCCATAGAACTCGGTTCCAATTGTATGTACTGATTGCATATCTTCAATGATGAGTTTTTTCAGATTACCCAATTGCCCAAGTGGTGGAAGCCATAAACAATCACTACAATTTGAGATCCTTAAATACACCATGTTGCTGAATAAGGAATCACCAAACCAATTCGGAAAGCTAATTCCACCATAGCCTTTGATGGCAAGACTTTTCAAATTTGTTGAGGGTCGCAAATCTTCAAGTACAACATGTTCAGTTTGAATTTGTGAATCTGAAAAAGTACTACCACAATCCCATTCTAAAGCTAACTCGTCTATTCGTTCTTTCATCTTCATATTGGCTTGAACTGCTTCAAAGGGGTCACTGACATTTTGTAGCTGTGATATGCAAAGTTTTCCATGTAGGTGGGGAAATTTGCCCAGCTCTCGAACCTTCAACCCACCAGTTTATTTGCTGACAACAAAGTCAGACAGAGTGTGGAGATTTTCTAGTTTGGCTATTTGTATGGGCGTATCTGTCAATGCAGTGTCACTAACGTCAAGGTGGCATAGATTAACCAATTTTCCAATGTCCTCTGGCAATTCAGTGAGCCTTTTACAGCCTGACAATAACAAGAACTGCAGATTGTAAAGCTCGCAAGTTTCAGTAGGCAACCTTTCAATTTTTGTGTGAGAAAACAAATTTCCAATAGAGTTGGGAACCTCAGTGATACTCTTGTAATTTGACAAAGACAACAAGCGTAATTGTTTCATTGTTGGCAGCAATTCATGTACTACGTTGTTTGATAGCAAACAAAGAGGCAAATGTTCTTGTAATGGTAATACTAGAAAGGTACGTAGATCTTTTAATCCATACAATTTATCAAATTTACTATTCGAGTCATATATACCTCTACTGTATGATGTCATGAAAATTATCTTCGTCCATATTGATACAATTTGGAGATGAAACCTTTGTAGCTAAATCATGGACGAGGTTATGCATTTCAAAGTTCGCTTCCCCATCACCAATAGATCGTCAATGTATCAACGACCTTGACACTAGTACATCAAAGTATTCTTCTCCAACTTTTTCCTGGTTTGTGGACGGTTCTACTAAGCCTTCTGCAATCCACAACTGAACTGTCAAATTTTTTTCTATGATGGACTTCTTTGGGAAAATTGAACAATATTCAAAGCATCGTTTCAAAGGAGTTGGAAGATAATGGTAGCTCAGTTGTATAAAAGGTTGCACATCATGATCTAATAATAACGGAATGTCAATTTTTACCACATGATTCCAGTAGTTTAGGGACAATTTAGTGCGAAGAATATCCCCAATTGCTACTGCAGAAAATGGTGATCCATAACATTTATTAGCAATTCCTTTGCCAATTTCCTCTAGATTGGATCGGTGTTGGTCATTCCATGCTCCAAATGCATGTCCGGCAAGTAAAGTCCAGCAATCTTCACTTTCCAGAGGTCTTAAGTAGTGGACAGAAAGAATGGGTTGCATGTGTAGTGCAAAGGTTCGTATTGATAGTGCAACCTTTTCATCCTCTGTTGTGATGATGATCCTACTTCCCGTTTCGCCAACATTATAGATATTCATCAGTAATGTCCAATTGATAGATCTTGCATCACATACCTCATCCAATACCAGCAAATATTTTGGGTAAAGGATATCTACATCACTTGTGTCATTTATGTTGTTATCAAGAATGGTTTCCAAAACACTCAAATCATCAAAGTCTTTTGAAACATGTGCCCACACTTTTAACTCAAATTTGTCATGTACTTCAGGATCGTTGTAGACAAGTTTAGCAAGGGTTGTTTTACCAATCCCTGCCATACCAACAATGGAAATGATTCCTATATTTTTACTATCATCACCATCTTCAGACAACAAAAGATGTTTAAGTTCCTTAATATCATTGTCTCTTCCATAAATAGAAGAAGATTCATCATCCAAAATAGAACTTGAAGGAGTTTCATGCCAAAAACTGTTGGAACTGTAACCACCAAAGTAACGTACTTGTAAACTCAAGAAATCTAATCTTTCAATCAATTTTTGCAATTTAGAATTATTGACCCTATCAAACTGTTTGAAAGGAGAATGAAGAGTATTCAGCACCAGAGAAGGAGGAGTTGGGGTTTCATACTCACCTTCCAGATGGTGGTGAAGTTCAAAGACAGCATATTCCAGCATATTCAGCCAAAGCCCTAAAGTATCTAATCATCATGAAAATCCAACGGTGTTACCTTGACACGATCATTAGCAAGAAGCCGCACAAGTATTGTCTTAAGCTTTTCCAAGAGTGAAATGTCAAGCTTTGTGGCTTGGAACTTGTCGATGAAGTCACTAGAAACAATCTTGTCTAACAACACCTTCACAGAAGTTGAGAGCAGGTGGAAAACACCTAATTCACCTACCTGTTCTCCCGAACTCAAGCCTTCTAATTTTTCAATTAATTTTTGCAATTTAGAATTAATGACCCTCCTGAACATAGCGTCTACTCTGCAGCGCAACGCCTTAATCTTGATTTCATCAAACAAACTGTGAACTTCAAAAACAGCACATCCCAGCACATCTTTGACATCATCAGCAACAGAAGCATCATCAAGTACAATTGAAACGCACAAAAGTGTTTCTGTCATCTTTGTCAAGAGTGAAAGGTCAAGCTTTGTGCTTCGGAAATTGTTCACAAACTCATTAGAAACAAGCTTGTCTAACAACACCTTAACAACAACAATTATTAAATGCATTATTTGCTTAGTTTGTAAGAAGAATAACAAGAACAAAATGCAAGTTTATGGATAACAAAACTCTGTGACTATTTGATTTTAGTAACAAGTCTCCATAAAATGTGTGAAAGGAAGAAAGAAATACTGCCCTGAGGAAAGAGATATTATGAGTTGTTTTACAAAATTGTCCTTAATAAATGATATGGGAAAGATAAGTGAAGGAATTGAAAGAAGAGAGAGTAATAAATAGTTAAGGATATAATAGAAAAAATAACATTAATGTTTCATTGGTATTGTAAAGCGACATATAATTTGTGACAAAATTTTTTTCTAAAATGACATGCAATTGGGGACGGAGGGAGTATTCTTGATATGGATCTTATATACTAATTCACGGATAATTTTTTCTGGCATCTATATCTAAATAAATTTTCTTCTTAAAATAAATTCAAATATATCCCTGATATGTAGTCATTATTAATAGGATAGTGAAAATTATCATATTTCAAGAAAAAGATAATGAAATATGCTAGCAACACACCTTTTAACACACACTTTTCAACACACTCTCTTTGATTGGTTAAAATTCACATGGGACCCACAAAAAGTATATAGGACCCACATGATTTGGTGGGACCCATGTGAATTTTAACCAATCAAAGGGAGTGTGTTGAAAAGTGTGTGTTAGAATGTGTGTTGTTAGCATTCCTCAAAGATAATTAATATGTGAGTTTATGTTGAAAAAAATGGTACAATTATTGCACCTTATTGCATAGGTTAGAAAAACCCTTATTATTATGGGAGCGGATTGTCTCCCATGAAGATTCTCTCCAATCTTCTCCTGTGCAATCTCAGCCATTCCTTCTTTTTAAAGGCAGATCAACGGCTACGATTACAACCAATTAAATCATAGATTTTGTCTCTTTCACAAACCATTTTCTGCTCCATTCCTGCACAAGTTTGTGACGGTGTGGGGAAGTTGCGATTGAAACCACGGCCGTGCACGAATACGTACGTTTCTCACAGTGGATCTTGAAGTTAAAATGGCAAACACGTTTTCAAATACGATCTCCAACTTCTCTGCGAATACGTAAGTACCTATTCTCTCGCTTTATTCTTTGTTTAGGGTTTCATTCTCACTTTCAAATTTCAATCGATTCTTGCTCAATTCCTTCTTAATATCAGATATATAGCATGCTTAATTTTCAGCGTCAATTTTATACTGCGATTCTTGCTCAATTCCTTCTTAATTTTATACTTTGATTTTCGACTTCACTTTTCCGTCTTCCTTTCTTCTCTCATTTTATGTATTTATTTTTTGATATTGTGTAGGATTGATTCTAATTAGTTGATTATCAATTTAATTTCAGATTTACTTGCTTGGAAGCACTTTTTCTGTCATTGGAATAACACTCACACATGTTGGAACATATGGAATTGGAAAGTTAAAGGAATTAAGAGAACTTATAATTCAATATTGTTTATTGAATAGTACTATTTATGAATTGGTGAAATGCCAGAAAGAATTGGAGACAGTTTATTTGGAGAAGTTGGATATTTCAAGTTGGACATGTTGTGGAAGAGGTTAAGGTTAGTTATGTCGTGGAGATGGGGGTTAAGTCGATTGCAAACGTCTGCTTGCTTGTTCTATGAGTGGCAATGGAACCCTATAGAGTGCTTGTTGCGGTAGGGCTTTGGTGGTCTGCTGTGCTTTCGAGGCTGAAGTTGTGGTATTCGGCGTGTGCGGGACTGTTTTGGTGCTGCTGTTACTGCTGTATATGACAACATCAGTTTTCTGTTTTGATAGCAGCAAGGTTCGGCTGTTGTTTGTTGATAGCAGGGCAGATTATTTGGCATAGTTTTTACGGTGTTGGTTTTGGGTTTTCTGGTATATCGGTGACCTTTGTTTGTTTTCCTTGCTCGCGAGTTTGTTGTGCTTCTTGTACACTCTCGACGTGAATAAAAAAATGTAAAATTAGAGCTGTAACATTTGATCTTTAAGATCTTGTACTTTAAAATTGTGATCAATGAAAACAAATTATTTGTATACATTGTTTAGCATATTGCTGCTATTAAACTCAAATGGAATTAAAGTTGTAATATGTGAAAGATCCGGAAGCAATTGTTAGGTGTAAAAATTGAATCAAGATGAAATTGAACTTGTAATGTAACACTACTATAACAATGCAGAAACCAACACCTACACTGATATAATAGTGTAGAAATCAGCTGCTACAATTGTTAGGCTGCACATTGCTATAAAAGTGCAGAAAATTGAATTTTGCTGATGTGCAACCAACACTGCTACTACAACATATAAAACTGATGCTACAACACATAAATTGCTGCTACATGTATTGCTGATTGTATAGCTCTTATGATACAGCTGTGCACTGCTAGAATAGTGCAGAAAAACAAATTTTACAGATGCGAAACCAACATGTATCGGCAATAAAAGACATAGAAAGTCTGATCATATTCAAATTAAAAACTGAACCTGTCAAATTGTAAAAATATTACAGCCACCTGTCAAACATGTATTACTGATACATGTTGGCTTCGCATCTGTAAAATTTGTTTTTCTGCACTATTCTAGCAGTGCACAGCTGATCATAAGAGGTCTACAATCAGAATACCTTGCGGCATCAGTTTTATATGTTGTAGCAGCAATTTTATCTAATGTTGATTAATTGAAACATCTCTTTTGTTACTTTCATCCATAAGAAGTACATCGAGAAACAATTCTAATGATGCATATCTAAAATTGAACCATACACATCTCTACTGAATTTCTACAACATTCTCTCACTTTCTTACCCTTCATTTTTTCTAAGATACGTATAAGTATCTTTGTGTATCTGTGGAGTATCCTATATCAATCCGTTAAAATATTTTTTTAAAATTAAAACAATTAATTCAGATACTTCATGGGTACGTATCCGCGAGTATCTGTGGAGTATCGGTATCCGATATGGGTACGTCGCCGTTTTGGAGTATCCGGGCTTCATAGGATGTTGTCATATACAACAGTAACATCAATGCCAAAACAGTCCCGCACGCGCCGAATACCACAGCTTCAGCCTCGAAAGCACAACAGACCACGACAGCTCCACCGCCTCCGCCGCACAACATAAGGAAAGAAGGATTTTAATGGAAAATGGAAAATAGAGAAGGAAGGACAACCGTCGTTGTAGTTTGCCGTTGTGGTTTGCCGCCACACGTCTCCACCGTGCAACCACCGTCACTACTATTCCGCCGCCGCTGTTGAGATGGGTTTGGGAGGAAAGTAGGTTGAGATGGGTTTCTGAAATTGAGAGTGAATGAATGGCAAGGAAACAACGTGAGGAAGGGAAGAAAAGAAATGAATGAACTTGTAAAATAAAAAATAAAAAATGAATGAAGGGCTAACATTAATTAAGATGTCATTAAAGGGAATGGATGGCTAGGATTATTTCACAGGAGAAAACAGGAGGAAATTTCCACTGGAGTGGATCCTCTTCCGAGAAAGAGTAAGGTTCGATTGCAGTTTTGGCCTCCTAAGTATCAAAAAGTTGTGATTTTGGCCCTTTAAAAAAATTACTACTTTCGAGCCCTCTATGTTTACCCATTTTGCAGTTTTGGCCTCCTATGCCAATTTTGACTCAGTCAATGCATACGTGGCGCACACATGGACGCCACGTGTGTTATTTTTAATTTTTTTAATTATTTTTATTTGTTTTTTAATTTGAAAGTAAAATTTTTTATTTATTTTAATTAAAAATTATTATTATTTTTTAATTAAAAAATTATTTTTAAGTAAAAATTATTATTTTTTAATTAAATATTTATTTTTTTAATTAAAAGAGGCTAAACATATGGGGTCAAAAGTAGTTATATCGCAACATTTGGATACTTAGGGGGCCAAAACTGTAATTAAGTCAAAGAAGAAATGTGAGAGTGGAGATGAGAGAGAAGATCTATGAAGCCCGGGTACGGATACGGATGCGGGTACGATCCGGATATGCGGATGCACGAATTTTTTTAAATTTAGAATACGATATGGCTAAGATACGTTAACAAAATTTTTATACTAAAACTCATATGTGTGTAAAATACTTGGAAAAAAAAACATTGATTACTCTTTATTATCATGTTATTATAAAAGTCAGAATTTTAAAAAAATAATACATGTGATCAAAATAAAATAAAATAAAAAGTTTTCTTATAAATCATATGGGATATCGAGATAAACATCATTAAAAGAACTTAACATAAATTTCAAGGTGGCTTTATGGCTTGGACCTGTTGGGCATGTTGAGCTTGTAACTGTCCCATGGTTATGGCTTGGACCTGCTTAGTCAAAGTTTCAAGGTGTTTGTTCATGGCTGATTGGTTGGCCAAGATAGCAGTGTTGTCAGTCACCCCAAAAACTCCTATTTTCTTTTTCTCGGCATCATCTCGATGCTCATTTTAGGTTCTAAGAACATTATGTGGTTAGCGGTTAACCCTTCGGTAAAGACTTGGAGGGAAGATTTTTCATCCAGGCCATGTGAAGGACACCTCTTAAGCAACAGGTTAAAACGCCCCCAAGCATCATATAAAGTCTCACTTCCCCCTTGTTTAAAGTTGGTGATCTCATGTTTCTTTATCCAGTATTTGAACATAGGGAAAAATCTCTTGAGGAATTTGAGTTCGAGTTCATCCCAAGTTTGAATGGTTCCAGCAGGTATGGACAACAACCAATCTTTGGCTCTACCGGTTAGAGTAAAAGGGAATAGTCTAAGCTTCTTTTGGCTCTCGGTGACATTAGCAGGTGGCACACAGAACTGGCAAGTTTCATGAAAATGACTTAGGTGCTCATGAGGGCTCCTGTCATCGCGCCCATCCTATTGATTTTCCTTAAGGTTTTACTGGACAAAACTTTTAATGTTAAAGGCTACCGGATTGGCTGGTTGGAAGACATGAGTTAGATGGCCACGGTTGGCATCCAATCCGTAGTCTCCCATCATAGGTCTTGGTGGTGGCGGTGGTTGATCTCCCATGGCTATGGGTTCAGTTTCAATTTCAATGGGTTGGGTGACCATGGGTGAAGAGTTTATGGGTATTCCTTCAGCTGATCTAGCTAACCGAACTACTCTTCGATTAGCTCTTGCAGTCTTTTCGATCTTCGGATCATGCAACAAGTCCTGAGGTTGGACTCTACCTCGCATAAACAGCAAAACAATACCTTAGTAGCACTGCACCATAAACAACCAAATAAATTTTTTTAATTTACAGACAAAAATTTATAAATGACAGAAATCTTAACAATTAACGTTGTTGCTATGTTGAAATTAATTAACAGTCCCCGGCAGCGGCGCCAAAAACTTGATAGAAAATTAGCAAGTGTACTAATTTAAATCGAGTAATAAAATAATTCGTTTCCTCAGGGACTATTTTGATTTCTACATAACAATAACGTCAACATTAAGATATAATTAAATTAGGGGTTGCCTTAGGCAAATTGGTTTTTGGTGCAATTGTAAATAAAATGACGAAAATAAAGTTGGTTTTAGAAATAGTTTAGAGAGATGACTAGGTCATTCGATTCATCTGCACATCACTCAATAACAACCTGATTTTTTTAGTCTACGAATGTCACAAAGTTAACGACGAATTAACAAATTAACTTAGGTCAATCCCTTGATCATAAGTCCTCTTATCTAATCATAATTCCCTAATTCCTTAGGTGAACCTATAATCATCAAAGGTTTTTAAGTCCGTTAATTCAATTATCACAACCTAACAACGCTCTATCCCTAGATTATCTGTTAGATTGAACAACATAAATATGTCTGAGTTACACACTACTGTCAATTGTCATATAATCTCTTGAATCAATTATATTGGGTCAAAATCATAAAGGCATGAAGAATGATTATTACTGAATAAACTAGATTGACATTCATAAACAATAAGAGTTTCAGGTTACATAAGTATGAGCTAGTACAGAATCATCTCTTGACCTAATCACAAAGAATTTAGCTACTCATTGCTAAAGCACAAATAACTAATGGTAAAGAAGAATTCATTACATGAAATTGATAACCGGCTATGAGTTTTGATGGTCTCTCACCTTCTGCTTAGTGATCTAGCTCCAAAAGTCGGTTTTTCTCTCCAAAAATTCGAACCCTTCCTTCAGAAAACAACTTCCCTTTTATAAGAAAATTTCCAGAAACGCTAAAATCGTACACCGATGTTGTAAATCGGAGCACGATTGCCTCACTTAACTCAAATCACACATGGCGCGTCTGCTAAATCGTAGCCCAATTTGTCCCATCGGAGCACGATTTTTTACGAGACAAAATGTCTCAAAATTGCACCAAAATCGTAGCCCGATGCCTTAAATCGGAGCACGATTTTTTCTTTGTTTGCCAACATCAAATGTATCATTTGTGACTTCTAACTCATGCAAAATCACCCGAACTCAGCTCAAAAGTACATAAAAACCACAATAAAAGTATGTATGACCTAGTTTTATCACATTGTTTCATACTCTGAACTCTATCAAACTCTGAACTCTAGACTTAGTTAAAAAGAAGAAAAAGCTAACACAATTCAACTTCCACTTCTTGTGTTTTTCACACCTTCAGTTGGTATCAGAGCACCTGGTTATGTTGTTCTAGCACTTAGTAGTGTAACATAAAAGATCTGGAAAAAAAAACATGTCTTCTTGTGGTAGTGGACATGTTGTCTCTGAGGATTCCATAGTTGTATCATATGATTGTGGTACTGATGATAACTCATCTGGTTCATACAAGCCATCTATGTTCAATGGTGATCCTGATACATTCTCTTGGTGGAAAAGCAAAATGTACAGTCACGTCATTGACATAGATGAAGAATTATGGGATATTCTTGAAGACAGTGTTGACCTTACTTTGGAGAAGAAGGTGTAACTGTTGATAGAAAGAAACATATTGCTACTCAGAAGAAGCTCTACAAGAAACATCACAAGATCAGAGGAATTCTTGTTGTTGCTCTACCTCACAAAGAATACTTGAAGATGAGTGACAAATCTACTGCTAAAGCTATGTTCAAGTCTTTATGTTCTAACTATGAAGGTAACAAAAATGTTCAAGAAGCTAAAGCTACTATACTTGTTCAGAAATATGAAATGTTCCGGATGAAAGAGAATGAAAGCATTGAGGCTATGTACTCAAGGTTTTAAACTCTAGTATCTGGACTTTAGATTCTGAAGAAAAGCAATGTAGTTGTTGATCATGTGAAGAATATTCTAAGGAGCTTACCTGCTAAGTGGAGACCTAAGGTAACAGCTATTGAGGAAGCTAGAGATCTAAACACTCTCAGTCTGGAAGATCTTATAAGCTCTCTTAAATATCATGAGATATGGCTCAATGAAGAAGAACCTGTAAACAAATCCAAATCTATAACATTGAAGTCAAAGGGAAAGTCTTCAAAAGCTCTCAAAGGGAAAGTCTATGTGCAGCGGATAATGTAAAGAACAGAAGAAGAAGGAACACAAGCAATTATACAGGTTCATTCCACAAACCGGAAGTAGTCCTGTCCTCCTTGCACTTCCAAGGAGAGTTCCACTAAAATGTAATCTCAAATTACAAGTTGCTCAATCACACAAGAAAGAGACTTATCTTTGCTCAAGGACACCTCTAAGAGACTTCTATGCTCAATCACACAAGAAAGAGACTTCTATGCTCAATCACACAAGAAAGAGACTTCTAAACAATTACAAAGAATTGAATAAGGTTTTGAATACTTGATATACAATCAGAGGTATTCACAATACAGTACGAAACAGAACAGACTCTGTTTTTCTAGACA
>Ga0315913_1009212_pt1 | contig 11594 bp, 7 predicted proteins | sample MpolsnodulesMG_FD_207736 | JGI IMG/M metagenome (GOLD analysis project Ga0315913, IMG submission 207736) | Medicago polymorpha root nodule microbial communities from Los Angeles, California, United States - small nodules | ecosystem: Host-associated > Plants > Roots > Nodule | place: USA... | reverse complement strand
TGTAAAATATTTTTGTTTTAATTTACCCCCCTAATAGGCCAAACAAAAACGAAAAATTCTTGAAAAAAAAAATAAAATTGGTTTTTGTTTGGCCTATTAGGGGGTAAAACAAAACAAAAATATTTTACAGGGGGGTGAATCAAAAAAATATTTTACAGGGGGGAAAACCGAAAATGACCTATATTACAGGGGGGTAAAGACCTATTAACCCTTTTACCCAACTTTTTATAAAAGTAGTCACAATTTTTCTTTCGCATATAAGATTATGTATATTTTTTATATAAGTAAGAAATGTGTAATATTAAATATTTTTTAATTTGGGTGCAATTTATTAAAGTGGAAAAATTAAGTAAAATTATTAGATTGTTTGTTTTTAAAAAGAGGAAAATTATTAGATAGTTTAATTAAAGGGAAAAAAATCTCCATCGTAAAAAAAAAAAAACCTATATTAAGAGATTGAAGAAACAAACACAACCCAAAACCCTAACATACACACGCACGCCGCGTTTTCACTAACAAACAATGAACACTCATCACAAGCGAATAAACTCTTCTCATCTTGAATTGATGGAGAAGAAGAAATAAGTGGTTTCTGCAACGAATGAAAAGGTGAGCACCACATATATATCCGATGATATTGCCTTCTCCATTCTCTCAAAATTACCTTTTAAATCTTTCAAGCGATTTGAATGTGATTGTAAATCATGGTATCTTTTATCTGAAAATCATCACTTTATGAACATGTTCCGCTACAATTTCTTATCCAATTCTCAATGTGAAGGTGCATCTCTCTTGCTCTTTTTAATTGAAAACTATAAAAAAAAGTTTTGTATTCTTTTTCTGGTGAGAAGTTCGAGAATAAAATCAAATTAGATTTTTCAAATCCATTTGAAGAAGATGAATGTTTTGATATTGTTGGTTTTGGTAGTACTAATGGCACGCTTTGTCTCCATGAATGTGAATATGATAATTTTGGAAAAATTGTATTGTGGAACCCAACTACCCAAACAATCAAGCTTCTTCCACCCAGCGACGACGAGTCAACCGTCACTAATGAAGCTGAGGAGAGGTTTTTTGATATTTCCGTCAACACCCGTGTTCATGGATTTGGTTATAACCATGTTACAAATGACTATAATGTCATTCGGCATGTAAAAGTGTTTATAAAACCAAATTCATCAACTGATTACGATGGTAACTTCAAAGAAATGGTTTCTCATCGGTTTGGAGATATTAATTCACCAAAATGGGAGATATATAGCTAAAAAGTAATTCGTGGAGAGAACTTGATGTGGACATGCCGTATTCTATGGAATATAGAGAGGGAACCCGAGTCTATATGGATGGTGTGTGTCATTGGTTGTATAAACAATATAAAAAAATATAGGCCGGTTGGACAATGTTTGATATCATTTTACTTGAGCAATGAAGTGTCCTTCACAACACCCATTCCCCCAGAAGTAGATGATTGTTTTGATGTTAGCGCAAAGTGGATAAACTTGGCGGTGTTAAATGGATCAATAGCATTGATCTCATATCATGTAAAGACGACTACTTTTCATGTATCAATTTTGGGTCAACTCGGTTTCAAAGAATCGTGGATCAAACTCTTAATGGTTGAACCGTTGCCTTACGTTGAGCGTCCTATCGGAGTAGGGACAAAGGGGGAAATATTTATTATAAGAAAAGATAATGAAGTGGCTTCGTTTGATTTAAGTACCCAAATGATTGAGGTGATTGGTTATACACCAAAGAGTTATCATTATATTTGTGGGTTAATAAATTACAAGGAAAGCATTGTTCCATTTGAGGAATAAGTAGTTTAATTTAATTTTTTGTTTTTCACAAAGAAGTATATGATTGTGATTGTTGGGATATCACAATTATTGTCAAGTAAACTAAGACACTACTTGATCTTGCTTTTGCATTTTTATTTTTAATGTTTACTCTCGTTTTACTTTGCAAACTTATTTGGCTTCTATATTAATTTATGAATGATCTTTTGCCTTTATCAAATGACCTTTAGTTTTATGTAGAAATAACTTATATATGGAAAACTTTATATTCTAATGAGCAACAAAAGAGTTTTGGTAGAAATCAAGAGAGGGAAAAATATAAGAAGCTAAACAACCGCCTGGTTTCTCTTTCGCCGGCAATGACACAACATTGTGGAGAGGCAGAAGAAATCGGGCACGACAGTAGTGGAGGACTAAATTGATGTAGCCGGCTATGGTTGCAGGGACTTTCTCCTTCTCTCCCTTCCTCTCATATCTGGATCAATTGTTGCTACTATTTTTTAGTGTATCTTTCTTCATCTTATTTTCCGATCTTATGCTATTATAGTTACTACTTGATCTCTTAAAATGTTAGCTAAATGATCGAAATCATGGTTAGAATGAAGATATTTCAGTATCTAAGCACTACTGATGCTTCTTTACTAATCAAGTATTTTTGCTTTTCCAAAACAAAGGAAGTATTTAGGGATAAGTTTTACTGGGTTATAGAAATAGTGCAGGGACTTAACATACTACTGAGGTGCATTTCATAAGAAGATTAACAATATAAAATGTCAGTTACATAAGTTGCTTTATACATTTCACTACTAGAAAATCTAAGATTGGAAAAATGCCCGAATCGCCTGCCACCAATACAGGTTAAGCTCCTTAGACAATTGGTACAAATTTAAAAGTTAAACTTAGAAAAAATTTTAAATATGTCTTGTTCTTGTATATTTTGGTTTCTTCCCTTGTAAACATATTTTCAAACTCCCTTTATGTCAAGTTCAAAACCATAACACTTTTGGTCTTTGACATAACCTTCTATTTAAAATATTCCGACTTGGTATTTAACATTTTAAACCTTAGTTAAAGCTTAATTTTTTTTCATAATAGAGTTCCAACTAAGGACAGTCTTAAATTAAGAGGGATAAACTTCAATTCATCGGCGTACGTATTGGCGGTTGTGGAAACCTTGAAACCGTAAATCATCTCTTTTTTAATTGTCCTATGTTATCAGTTGTGTGGAGCGAGTGTTTGAAATGGCTGGATTTTTCTTGTGCCCTCACAAATGGGGGGCCCGAGCACCTCATTCATTTCAATGTTCTAGCTCTTGACAATGGCACATTTATTGAGATATCTTGATAATCCTTTCTGTCTCTGCATTTTCTTTATGGCTTCCTGCATAATTGTGGTGATATATGTTGTTGATATACATTATCTGCTGCCAATTTTTTTAATATGAACTACTATTGTGATTTTTGGAAATTGAACTTTCCTTTTTTATCAGTTCATAATTTATAATAGTTGGCTCATCAATTCATGTTTTCACAATTTGGTCGATTAGACAAAGTGCTCTTATCGCGTTTTGGTTTCCTTATGCATTCAATTCTCAACAATTTTTTGGTCTGAACTTGTCTTACAATCAAATGATTGTGGTAAAAACTTCGGAAGTGTGTCAGTCACTACTAAGTTAGTTTCTGCTCGGTGGATGGAAGTGCGCGTTCTTGACAACTTCACATAGGTCCTCACAATATCCCATGCACTTGCAATGTTGTTGATCAGCATAATAAAATCATGGAAAAACACATAACATTAGCTCACATCTCCTTTTTCAAGAATCAACCATTGTGATTTTGTTGCAGTTCTATTTTGTCAAGTTAATATTAGTTATGTTGATTATAAGCATATGATTTAAACCAATACCGATGTATAATTTCCTCTTTAAGAACCTATAAAAGCTGAAATTTATTTTGAATGAATTTGGACTCTTAACTAAATCATTACTGTGAAATACAATGAATTTAAACCAATACCGTTTTTTGAGTTAAATTTGATGTATAAGCTTTGTGATCTTTGACTGCATCATCTTCTTAATTTCTTTGTTCAGTCTGAATGTTACAACAATGCTCATTTATCCTATGAATATCGGTTTTCTGCTTTGCTTGATTTTGAAATGCTTCCAAGCTATGATTTAAAAAGCATTGTCGTTTGACCTTAGGTTTCGAAGATGTCATTACATAATATGATTCCTTTCCATGCTACTTAATTATTCTTGTCTTCATAGTATACTTATTGTCAACTTGTGAACATTCCTGAATTTGTCAAAAAAAAACTTATTTCCAACAATTCACGTGGATTATTTCCAATGCGAAAAAGTTGAGGGAGAATATTTGAATTTCAAGTATCATATAAAGAGGAAATATTGTATATCTAAATTGTATTTTTTAGTCTATGTAATGGAGCAGTACAAAAACCTAATTAAATATTTAAAACACACGATATCATAGTATGAATATTTTATATATTTGTGGCCACAAACCATTATTGGGATAACGCAAAATATTCATATTGGCTTATCGTGTGTTGTTAAATAATAAGAAGAAATGCATGTTTTTTACGAGATCAAGAAGAAGAAGATGAAGAAATACATGAATATATGTTTTAGGGTATTGTGAATGGACTTGAGATTTGTTAAGGTGTTGATATTGTAATATTTTTTTGGAGCGCGCTCGCTTAGCATGCGAGAGGTACGGGGATCGATGCCCCGCATCTCCATAATTTGTTTGATTTTTCAGATGAAAACACTCGGCTAGGGTTGCTAGCAGGAGCGCTGTTTCCATGCCTTTTTCACCCTTTTCAATTTACAAAATTTCAACACCAATCCCATAGCTCTTACGTAATCCAATTTGCTGTCGGATCAATTTGCTTTTCACTTTGGTGGTAGTAGATTATGTGTTCTTTCAATTCCCTTGTGATTATCTTGTTCGTACATGTGCTTTCCAATTTTTTAATTGGTGCATGCGTATGTTTCTTGGCTTCTAAAGATTGTGGAATTTGAATATACAATCGGTCACTTCCAAAGCTTTATCGGTTCAATACCTTGTAGCTGCTTCACCTCAATTCATTTGGTGGGCTGCTACGTTCAGCTCCGGCATCGCAAATTTCAGGCCCCTGATGGCATTCACGTGCCCATGGCCGTGTGTGTCCGACACCGCACTGTCCGCATCAGCTACTGTGCAATCAGTTTCTGCAGCAATGGTGCAACCAATTTCAGCAACAGCAAAATCATTTGCAGCAGCCCTAGCGGGTCCAAAAGTGATTGATGACAGACCTCTACCTACTCCATGCATTAAGGGCGATGCTTTGAGCATCAAAATCTGCCAAGAATAGTACTATATGGGAGTGGAAGAATGCAAGAAGGCGTTAAGGGCTCGTTTGACTCTAAACAAGGGAGATAAGCCATACTCTGCACGTGACTTAAGCAATAAAATCGGAAAGCTTTGGAAAACATCGTCGGGTTGGAAAATCTATAAGCTTTGGAAAATCTGCACGTGACTTAAACAAAGGATACTATGATTTTCATTTTGACTCGGCGGACGATCTAAAGAAGATATGGGCAGCAGGCACAATTAACCTCAAGCCGGGTTTGCTAAGGTTATCACAATGGACCAAAGATTTCAAATATCTTGCTCAGAAACAAACGCATGTATCTCTTTGGATTCGCTTGGTGGAGTTACCGTAGGAGTATTGGTGGGAGAGAACTTTGATGGAAATCGCAAGTGCGGTGGGTACTCCGATTGACATAGATGGACCGACACGAAACCGTACCTTTGGTCACTATGCAAGAATTTTAGTTGACATTGATCTTTCTAAGAGAGCTTATGATGAAATTCTTGTTGAGAGAGAGGGATTCGCTTTCAAAGTGGAGGTTCAATATGAGAGGAAACCTTTGTTTTGTCATCATTGTTTCACTATTGGGCACAATGTCTCCACTTGTAAATGGTTACATCCGCAACCACTAAAGGACAAGACGGATAGAGGGAAACAAATAGTTATCGCCGAGGCAGCACCCACAAAACCATCTCGGCAGAACAATGATGTGGGTACTTCCACTTCGGTTAAGGGTAGCACTTGGACGTGGGTTCCAGTTCCGGTTGCTTCAACAGTTACTACCACGCAGAGAATTCCAGTTACTGTAACGGATACTACTACATCATTGGCCCCACTGGACATTTCGACTTCTATCCCACAGTTGGAGTCAGTTCCAATTGCTACTTCAGCAGTTGCTACTTCTCAGACGGACGTCCCTGTGTCCGTACCGCCTTTGTTGTCAAATACTTTCAGCTTTCCATTACACAACGTGTTTGATAGAATTTCTCCTCAGGAGTTGCCACATACTATGCTAGTGTTAGAACTTGTTTCCCCTGATGCGCACATTGACGTCCCTTCTGAGAGAGCGGAACAGTTACACCTGACATCACAGGAGGTGTTGGAAAACCATGTGCTTAATGAAGTCACTGTTACACATTCTGATGATGTGGAACACAATCGTTCGTGCCCGCGGGAGCTAGTGGAGAGTCCCAAGGGATACTACGAGCGTGTGTCACATTCATCCCAAGTTGAGCACATTGAGGTGCATGAGGTGTCTGTAGAATCGGCTCAGGTTCAGACAGATACTATTGATGAGCAAGTTGAAGTTCATTCTGGGTTACGCCCTTCCTTGGCGTCACTGGTCGTTGTAGAGAGGTCTCTTGCGGCTAGTGCTAGTATGACAATACCAGAGGAGCAAGAGGTTGTCGTTTTACAACAACAACATGTACATCCCAGCAAAAACATTCAACACGGTCTTGATCTTTGGGATAGAGTTCGTGAATATGATGCAAGGTCAGCTACTAAAGACTTCACATCGGTCCTTACAAGGAAGCAGAAACAAAAAATTAAATTGCAACAAGTCTTGGCAAAACAGTCTCCTAAAACCCGTGCTCGGGGTGACAATCATACGACTGCTCAATGAATTTCCTCTATTGGAATGTTAGAGGAACGGCTTGGTTGTCTTCTCTCCCTAATAAGGTTGTTTTCTTTAGGGATAGTTTTGGTTTACCCAACTTCAGATTTCCATAATCTGTTGTAGGGTGTTTTTTATGTTGTTTTCTTTACTCTTGTTTTCTGTTTTCTCTTTGGAGGGTTTTGGCCTAGTCTCCCCTCCTTTGTATTTATTTTCCTGAGTTTGGCGGCAGAGGATGGAGGTTTCTTTGGGTGCCAACATAGTAGGGATGTCGATGTTGTCTCCTGATGCCTGTCCACTCTCCTTGCTTATAAAAAAAAAAAAAAAAAATTTTGAGTAAATTAATAAGGTGTTGATAATTAAAAGTTGATGGAAGAATTTATCAAATTTTAGCGTTAGGTGAAATTTGGTTTGATGCAGGTGAAGAAAACAAGCATTGAAATTTGGTTTGAGTATAATTAGAATAATGATAAACAAAAAATACACCTTCATTTTTCTCAATAATATTTATTTACCAAGAAGAAAATACCAAATTTCAAAATCAATGATATATATATAAAATAAGGTTTTTTATGCCACATGTTATTTCCACGTTTATTCTCAATATTTTTTTTATTTTTCTATTTTTTAAAACTAATATTTTATGTGGCATAAATATCTCAACAAACTTCATATATTACCTTGATCTTATCAACTAAATATTTTATTTAAGTTTGTAATTTATTTTTATATGTCGCATAAATATCTCAACAAACTACTCACTATATTTTAAAATTGTCTAACCATCAATAATATCAATCAATAGTCTATCTTTTTTTCTCTATTTTTTTCTTTTATGCTCAATTTTTTTAATTCTCTATTTATGTTTTTGAAAGTTAATGACCAGAAAAAAGAAAAAAAAACACAATTTTGTCTCATCCTAACCATTTGAGACATATTTTACCATTTTGCGTCTATTGTAACAAAAAGTCCTATTTAGATGCGAGAGAAGATAACTTTAAAAAAATTGAAGTGTTTTTGTAAAAAAAAAACTACTTTTATATAATTGTATTAAGCAAACTAATTTTTCTTATAAAAAATAATTCTACTATGTTAAACAAACACAAAATAGATTTTGAATTTTTTTTAAAATGTCAAAAAAATCTATAAATTATTGAATATTAAAATCATTTTTTACTCTAATTAGTAACAAACAGACTATAAGGAGCTATTTGTATAACATTAAAAAAAAAATCAATTTTATTTGGTTATATCCAAACAAATTAAATTGTTTTTAAAGAAAGTGATTGTTATTACGATAAATAACACAAAATTGATTATGCTTTTTCATAAAGTTACTAAAAACTAATCTTAAAATTATTGAAAGTAACAATCCTTTTTTAATCTATAACAAAAGAGTCATATATTTCATTTACATTTTCTAAAAAAATGTTTACGATGTTCATATGCTATTATCTCACACTGGGTCTATTTGATGCAATAGAAGTACCTTCCTATGAATTTTTGACAATTGTTCATGTGCACGTTTACTTTCATATTAACTTTTATATTATTTTTTTACTAAACTCATTTCTCTATCTAGCATAGACATCTCAAGTTCTCAACAAATATTCCACATCTACTTTGATTTTATCGTCCAAATATTTTATTTGTTTTTTTTATTATTTTCTAATTTTATTTTATCATCATTTATTTCATTAAATTCTTATATTTCTATGGAACAACCACCTATATTTTCTCTATAAATATCTAACCACTTATATTTTTTCATGGAAACTAACAAATTATATTATTCTCACACTTTATGTGTTTTATTCATGATGTAATACATGTTATTATTTTATCCATAAGCAAAATACTATTATTTTATCTTGCTTTCTTTTTCCCCAGCACTCTTCATTCTATTTATTAGGGATTTTTCTTACTTTATAGTATTTATCTTTGACTATTTTCCTCTCAGTATAATTATTCTTATGTTATTTTTTTCATCTTATTATTCTTTATTTGTTGTATGGGTGTTTCTTTTTTCTCTCTTATCAGGCCTCTTATCAATGAAAACAAGAAATGGATTCCCAGTCGTATAACTCGCCAAGCCGTGGTAGTCTCTCTGTTGAAGGGTTTTCCTTGACCTGGTTTTTTCTACGAATTTTACGGTTAAGGTTTTAACGAGGCAATTTGTATTTGTCAGCTCCCACTTGAGTCCCCCTAAGTTTTATTGCATTTTTTTTCCTCTTATTAATTTATTTGAGTGTTATCTTGTTTGCGGGATGAGTAAAAAGGCGTCAATATAGCTGAAATGTCTTTAATTTATTTTATGAATTTCTGTCAAAAAGAAAATAAAAATAAAGTGTGGTAATGTATACTAGTATTTATGATGTATATATAATATAGGTCATGTTAATTAGTATCTCTGCGACCCTAGTATAGTGTTTCATCACTTCACACGCTCTCTGTAATCACATTTCCTATATTTTGTGTTCTGCACTTTGAGTTTTTATCCTTCTCAACAACATGGATGTACCTGAAGATATTTCTTTCGAGATATTTTCATGGCTAACGGCAAAGAGTATTTGCAAGTTCAAATCAACTTGTGAGTCATTCTCCAAATTTTCAGAAGAAACCACTTTTAAAACAAAACAGACTCGTAATTTCTTACAGAAGGATCGATGATGCATGCTTGTGCTTTAGATTAACAAGATAACCACTTTTTTATTTTATTTTAAGGATTGCTAGGTTATAATCTACGGTATGCATTTTTCCAGTAAAAAAAGGGTGGATTTAAAGAAGAAAAAATAAGAGAGAAGACATTGAAAAGGTACATGTTAAAGTTCTCACTCTATGAACCAATGAAGAAAACAGACACTAGCACAAAGTAGATCGTTCAAGCTACTACATATGTATATATATGATATGATATCACATAATATGAAAGGTTAATTATAATTAGCTTAGAGTACTTAATGAGGTACTTTAATAGCAATAGGAAATTGACAAGATACGTGATGAATTGTTTTTCGACTACTACAACTCATTTTCATTTCCATTCCTTCCTTTTGACCATGTCAACCCATTATTATTGGGCCATTAACAACGGTTAGTGGAAAGTTATTATTACTAATTTACTAGGTGAATGGGAATAAACCAAGCGGTTAGTGGAAAGGTTAATCCAATTAAATTCAATTATTATAAATCAAAAGTCACAACTCAGAAAAAACTACAGTTTTATTGCATTATTTTATTAAGAATAAACTTAATTGGATTTAATTAAATTACAGCCCATTTCTCACACAATGGGATGATATATTTACTAATGTAACGCCCTATTTATTTATCTGATTATTTTGGCTGAGTTTAGAGTCTTTTATATGATTTATGTTGATTTATGTTGATAAGTGACGTGTTGTTGTGTATTAATATTTTATTAAGTGGCTTTATTTTATGATTTAGTAGGATGGGTTGGAAATTAAAATAATAAGACTTGTAGAGGGGCTGAATTAGAATTAATTAGAAATAAGTGGTGTTAAGTAGAAAATCTGTTGAGATAAAAAGAAAAACAAGAGCCAGACACAAAATTAGGTTTTTACAAGTCTTTGAGAGAGAAGAGGAGAACCAAGAGAAAAGAGGAGAATCAAAAGAAGGGAGGGCTTGTAGAATCTTGCAATCACTTAATCTAAGGTAAGGGTGGGACTAACATTCTCTAATCTTAGGTTATGTAATTCTGAAACTGAATTTAACATGTAGTTGTTGTTGTTGTTCTGTGAATTTGGGAATTAGGTCATGGGGTAGAATTTGGTTGTTAATGGTGTGGAAAGTCCATAGAATTTCTGTATAATTGATGTTCAGGTCGTAGAATCATCACAGGTTGAGCTCCCTATCAAATTTGGGATTGGGGTTGATGAAAATTGGGTTTTTGGGGTGAAAAATCGCACTTCCTGCAGAAGTCTGTCATAATTTGCCACGGCGAGTAATCTGCTCGCCGCGGCGAGCTACAACGTGATAGAGAGCAGTGTTTGCTCGTCATCCACTCGCCACGGCGCACAATAGTGTGGCAGAGAGCAGTGTTTGCTCGCCACCTGCTCGCCACGGCGCGTAACCTAGCTCGCCACTGCGAGTAACCCCGCCCGCGAGGCGAGTTGTTCAGTAGCAGTGCACCTTTTTCATGTTCTTGCGTCGTTTCCACGCGTCTCTGTTTTGGATTAGCCTTTGGTGTGCACATGAAAGTCTTAGGTAATACTGTCAGTTTTCAAAATGCTTGGTTTATTATGAATTGTTATATGAATGAACACATTGATGAATTGTTATATGAATGCATTTGTTGAATTAATATGATGATTATATGATGCTGCAATTAAATGATGAATGTTATGGGATTATAATATGGAGTCGTAGTCGCTGTTGTTGATGTCGTCAATGTCGTTGAAGATGTACGTTGATGTTGTATAAGTTGTTGAGTCCATGCGTACTCATATAAAGTTGGGGGCTCATGCTCTGTTGAATGTTTAATCATTCATACCACGTTGATTTGAGAGCCTATGCTCTACACGTTGATTTAAGAGCGGATGCTCTACGTTGATTTAATAGTCGATGCTCTACACGTTGAATTGAGAGCCTATGTTCTAACACGTTGATTGGTACCACATGCATACTGCATAGTCAAGTTGTTGTCGTGTCATTGCATTGTCGTAGTCGTCGAGTTGTTGAGTTGTTGTCGTTGATTTAATGCCAAGTAGAAATAATTGAACAATATGTGAAGTATTATTATTGCTTAGTTAAAGTTGTTTATGTTGTTAAATTTCATTGATGAATTATAT
>Ga0315913_1009206_pt1 | contig 11597 bp, 5 predicted proteins | sample MpolsnodulesMG_FD_207736 | JGI IMG/M metagenome (GOLD analysis project Ga0315913, IMG submission 207736) | Medicago polymorpha root nodule microbial communities from Los Angeles, California, United States - small nodules | ecosystem: Host-associated > Plants > Roots > Nodule | place: USA... | reverse complement strand
ATTTGATGAAGGTTCATTTTATCTTGTTGATTCTGGGTATCCATGTACTGGAGGTTTTCTTCCCCCTTATAGAGGTGAAAGATATCATGCACAAGAATATTGAGGTCAAGGTAGACAACCAAAAAATCCATAAGAGTTATTTAACTACAGGCACTCGTCTTTAAGGATGACAATTGAGCGTTGTTTTGGGGTGTTGAAAAACAGATTTTCTATTTTAAAGTTAATGCCTTCCTACAAACCTTCAAGGCAAAGACACATAGTAACTGCTTGTCGTGTTATTCACAATTACATACGCAGGTGGAATTTGCCTGATGAGTTGTTTAGGATATGGGAGGAAATGGATGATATAGAACTGGAACTTGAGGCAGTGAACGAGGTTCCTAACCTTGAAGGGATGAGCTCGAATGTTGAAAACTTAACAAGGTTATCTAATGAAGGTGCGGCTGAGATGGCAATGGATAGGAATCATCTTAGAGATAGGATGTGGGTACATCGTCATAATTATCGAACTAATTATGGAGTATGGAGTTTTGTTAGTTATTTTGCGGATGATTGTTTTTGTTTGCTTATTTGATGTTTATGTTATCGACATTAATATGCTATAATATTTTTATGTGTTTCACATGTTTCAATTTTGTATCGCTTGAACAAATTATGACTTCGTATCTAAAAAATTATTTATTTTGTGACTAAATTCTACATTTAACTATAGTACTTGAAATTTAATTTGATTGGTAACTAAGGATAAAATTGTAAGAAAAATACAATTATATAAAAGGTAATATAATTTATATAGGTTAAAAAAAATTAAAAAAGATTTTAAAAAATTTGATTACCAAACAAGTTTTCTAATTTTCTATTTTTTAAAACTGTTTTTGAAAATTATATCACCAAATGGATTTTCTAATTTTTTTTCATTTCTAAAACAGTTTTGAAAAGTCACATTACCAAACAAGTTTTTTCGTTTTCTCTTCTTGAAATCCCTTTTCTAAAATTAGTTTTTAAAACATATCATGAAAATTAAAAACAAAAAATGTTCCAAACAGGCTCTTAACCACTCACTGAGAAAATTCTTTCTTTGTTTATAGATTTTTTTTGTGTGTGATTTGTTTATAGAAAGTTTTATAAGTTTAAACGCGGTATTAAACCTTTAGAAGCAACTACTACTATAACTACCAAGGTACCAAGTAACTACCAACCATATACGTATACGTGTTTTGTAAATTAAAAAAAAAACATATACGAGTCCTTTGATAAAATACATATAGGTAACAAGACCAAAAATTATAAGTCAACGAAACATTTTTGTTATAAATATCCTACAAAACATTAATTCCAGAATAACAACAAAAAACACAAGAGTACTTTGGTTCTTACAAACACAATAAGGTTTGTGTTCTACTTCTGTGTGTAGTTATGGCGGATGCATTAAGTGGAGCTGTGGTGGGAGAGATTGTGAAAAAAGCTCTTCAAACAATCAAAAAGGGTCGAGAATTTGGTCCTACTCTGGAAAGGAACATAGAAACTTTGAACACTTTGGCTCCTTTGGTTAAAGAAATCAAAGGTTACAACGATTTGTTGGATCAACCAAGTGAAGAGATAGAGAGATTAGAGAAACACATAAGAGAAGGTGAAGAGCTTGTAAGAAAAAGTAAGAAGCTTACTTTATGGAACTTTCTTTCTTTTCCAGGTTACCAAGGAAAGCTTAAGAAGAAAGATGAAGGACTTAAGAGACATCTGTCTGTTAATGTTCAACTTGAGAATAAAAAAGATTTGATCAAGGTTTTGAATAAGGTGGATGGAATTCTTGAGATTTTGATGAGAAAGGAGAATTTGGGTCAGTTTGATGGGAATCAAATTAGGGGTTTGTGTGGTGCTCCTGAAGAGCCTCAGTGTATGGGAGTTGATGAGCCCTTGAATAAGTTGAAGATTGAATTGATGAAAGATGGTGTTTCTGTACTTGTTTTGACTGGTTTAGGTGGATCTGGTAAAAGCACTCTTGCTAAGAAGCTTTGTTGGAATCCACAAATCAAAGGTATTGCATCTTTTTTCCACTAAATTATTTCCACTCTTGTAGGGTTGTCTGTTTGAACTGACTTATTTAAGCTTATCTGCTAGCATAAACGATTCATGAGACCGTTTACGAGGGCTTATATGCAAACAACTTATAACATTAAGCATTTTTAGCTTATTTACATAACCTTTCCACGAATCTTTTTTGAAGAAGCTAAACTAGCCCACCCAAATTGGCACAAGAGAGAATTGAACCTGAGACCTTGATGAGAGTCTTTTCATGAATCTTTTGAAAACAACTTATTGTTTATATGACAATAATTTGACTTAACTTTATTTTTTGTTATAGATAGATATAGCTTGTACACAAGTATTTATATGATAAGCGCTTAATTAAGTTGTTTATCTGAACAGGGCGTTATTCTTGTGAACTTACTTGCTTGTTTAGTTAGTAGTCTTGTATGACATGCATTTAATTTGAAATAGCATAAAAGCTCTTGTTGTGATTGGATTGAAACGAAATAGAAGTATGACCAGTTTATATTAGCTTCTGCCCACTAAAGTTGGGCTAACATAACCAGGAACCCAACGTGATTCCAAACATATTTTTGTGGTGTTAACCCACCGGATCTTAGGGGAAAGGGGCCCTGGTAATCCGGAGTTTGGCCAGGAGGTAAGTAAACCAAGAATTGTTCCACCCAAGAATCAAACTCAGGTTCTCCTGAAGAATTCGTCCTTGGTGGAGCTCATTAACCACTTGAGCCTAATTGTTTGGTTAGCGTGATTCCAAACATATAGCCTAACTGAGATTGGATGGAATAGAATGGGACATTATGTTGTTTATTCTATAATCTCTTTTTGACCCCTCTCATTTGGCATTCAATCATAGAAAATATCCCAACAATTTTATTTCATTTCATTTCATTGTACTCCATTTTATTTCATTTCAATATAATCTGTTCTCTTTGATTTAGAAAGCTATTTTATTTTGACTAGGCAAGTTTGGTGGAAACATCTTCTTTGTTACTGTCTCAAAAACTCCCAACTTGAAGAACATTGTACAAACACTATTTGAACATTGTGGACTTCGGGTGCCTGAGTTTCAAACCGATGAAGACGCAATTAACCGATTGGGACTTCTGCTGAGGCAAGTTGGGAGAAATCCAATATTATTAGTCTTGGATGATGTTTGGCCTGGCTCGGAAGGCCTTGTTGAGAAGTTCAAATTCAAATTGCAAGATTATAAGATTCTGGTGACGTCAAGGGTTGCTTTTAGAAGATTTGGCACCCCATACCAGTTGGATCCACTTGATCATGATCATGCAGTGTCCCTTTTCCTTCACTTTGCTCAATCGAATGACAACATGCCTGATAAAAAACTTGTTCATGAGGTACTTCTTTCTCTTCATTCCAACTAAATTTTGATCGCACCAATGAGACATGATTATATGGTGACCAACAAGGCAGAAATTTATGGTTTATTTATTATGTTAAATCTTCTACTATGGGATATAAACAACATGATTAGTTTTCAAAGCTGATACATGACTAGTGCCCTGTTTGGATAAACAACTTAATTAAGCGATTATTGTATGAGTGTTTATGTATAAGCTATTTTTATCACAAAAAATAACATAAAGTTGAATTGTTTTCATATAATTGGTATAAGCTGTTTTCATATGCTCTCACTACCAGTCTCAAAAGTGACTATACCAATAGATAAGCTCAAATTAAGTCAATTCAAAACATTCTCAAAAGTGAGTACACTAGTAGATAAGCTCAAATAAGTCAATCCAAACAGCTCCTTGTTAGTATACAATAGCATGCATGTTAGTCACCCAAACCTTTGATGTTACTCACTGGTTTTGCGTCTATGCACAGATAGTGAAAGCTTGTAAGGGTTCACCAATGGCGCTTCAGGTCATTGCGGGATCACTTCGTAAGCAGCCTTTTGTAACGTGGCAAAAAATGAAGGAGCGTTTAAAGAGTCAATCGATTTTTGAGTCTAATAGCACTGACTTGCTTTGTTACCTTCAACAAAGTTTGGATATGTTAGAGGATATCAAGGAGAAGGAGTGCTTCATGGATATGGGATTATTTCCAGAAGACCAGAGGATCCCTGTTACCGTCCTCATTGATATGTGGGCAGAATTGCATAACCTAGATGAAGATGGTACACATGCAATGGCCATTGTCCATGATTTAATCACCAGAAATTTGATTAATGTCATAGCTACAAGGTAAACAATATCTTTTTGGTTCTTGTCATTATAAAGCAAATAAGTGAAACTATACTATCAAATATAGTAGATTATTTGTCTTGCCCTTGTTTTGGTTCTTCCCTCAGTTACTAAAGTATGCTTGCTGTACAGGAAAGTTGCAACAGAAACAGACATGTACTACAATAACCACTATGTCATGATGCATGATCTCCTCAGAGAACTGGCAATCCATCAAAGCAAAGGGAAATCATTTGAAGAGAGAAAAAGACTGATCATTGACTTGAATGGAGATAATCGCCCTGATTGGTGGATAGGACCAAATCAGCAAGGAATCTTTAGTCGAGTGCACTCATTCATCGCCGGAATGTTCGTAAAACAGAAACAACTAAAGGTTGCTGCCCGGATATTGTCTATTTCAACTGGTATGTTTCTATGTCTAAATCATATGCACACTTGCAAATGAATTCCATTTGTTACAAAATAATTGTCTTCAAAAGATTTTGCCAAAGGTTTCACAAAGTTTATGAGTTCATTTGACTGGATTATATGTTCACTTTATCAATGTTCTTGCACCTCACTTGATAGAAAGTATTAAAAGATAAAAATAAAGTTGGATAAAACTCAAGCAATTAGTTTTTGTTTTATTTTCTGAAGTGACAAAATTTAAAATAAACTAAAATCTTTAAATGACAACTATTTTGTAACAGAGGCTGCAATATGTAATAGTCATTCACTTGTCATGCATCACCTTCAATGCTTATTTTGATATAAGATGTTTTTACAGATGAAACATTTTCTTCCGATTGGTGTGACATGCAACCTGATGAAGTTGAGGTTCTGGTTTTGAATCTTCAGTCTGACCAGTACTCATTGCCGGATTTCACAGACAAAATGAGCAAACTGAAAGTTTTAATAGTAACAAATTACGGTTTCCATCGTTCTGAGTTAATCAAGTTTGAGCTACTTGGGTTTTTATCAAACTTGAAAAGAATAAGGTTGGAGAAGGTGTCAGTCCCTTGCCTAAGCATATTGAAGAATCTGCAAAAATTATCCCTTCATATGTGCAATACAAGGGATGCTTTTGAAAACTGTTCTATCCAAATTTCAGATGCTATGCCAAATCTTGTGGAGTTGAGCATTGACTATTGTAATGATTTGATTAAACTGCCTGATGGATTCTCTAACATTACTACATTGAAGAAGATAAGTATCACAAACTGTCACAAGCTTTCTGCAATTCCTCAAGATATTGAGAAGTTGGAAAATTTGGAAGTGCTAAGGCTTTGTTCCTGTTCTGATTTAATAGATATTTCAGAATCTGTCAGCGGCCTTAACAAGCTACGATGTTTTGACATCTCAGACTGTGTGAGTCTTTCAAAATTACCGAATGATATCGGTGACTTGAAAAAGCTTGAGAAGTTCTGCATGAAGGGTTGCTCAAACTTGAGTGAACTTCCTTATTCTGTCATCAATTTGGGAAATGTAAAGCATGAAATACATGTGATCTGTGATGAAGAAGGTGCTGCCCTATGGGAACATTTTCCCAACATTCCCAATCTGAAGATAGACATGCCTAAAGTCGAGATTAACTTAAATTGGCTTCATGGAACTCGTTCCTAACTAAGTGTAGCTTCACGTAGAAAAAGTGACTTGAAGTCATATTGAACATGTAAGCAATGTTGCTACGCATATGTTTTCCTATTTATCATAATCTTGTCCATGTAACTCTAGTGAACAAAGCAGGAGTTTGTGTCACGGTACATGTAATATACTCAATGTGGCCTAAAAGATAACTCCATGTGTTATTGTAGCATGACTATTATTCTGTAACAAACTAGCACAATATTTCCCATTCATTTGGAGAAAATAGGATCTATGTACATCAGAATTACAGTGCTCCAAAATCCTTGTTTGCAAATTGAGGTGTCAAAGTATCCCTTTTTGATTGTTTGGTTCAGTTTCATTTTGTGTTATGTATGTTAGTGGATTATGGCCAGTAGCCAATTACAAATTTACAATAAAGTGAGATTATAGGAATTAGATAAAGTGAAATGGAATTAGATGGAATACATGAGCATAGAGCTAAATATTTAACTTTTCGGTTTGAATTTTTTCAACAATGACATATGAAAAAAGGACTTGTTCTCCTTGGTTGAATTTTTTAACCCTTCAACTATATGTAGTAGAAGGAACAAAACTAATTTATCTTAGTTCAGGAGGTAAAACTTTTGTACTGTCCACCCCATTTATACTAATATAGATTGTAGAATTGTGATCGCATCCATCTTAGTAGCATTTAGCATGCACTGAAGCACAAAAAGAGGTACGGATACAGAAACATTCCGACAGAAATTGTGAATAACCAAATATGGCGTGCAAGAGTAAGATTTACTAGGATAAACACAAGAACTTCTAGGTAGAAGGTCATGAAAGTACGTGTGCATGTGCAGTGAAATTCAAACAATATTTCCCTTAACTTGCAGGCCACAACCAAGGATAATGTGTATAAATATAACAAAGTATTCAACAAGAGAGCAAAAAGGTAATGAACGTTATCCTCACTGAGGATTCCTCAGCCAACAACCCTTTTAGAATGTACAAAACGAGTACATGTCCTCTCCATTGTGAAAAGAAATGGAGAGCTTCATTATCATGATTTTTGGTGTATAAAAACTTAATTATGCAACAAACTCTAAAATTATGTTATTATACACCCTAAATCATAGTAGTGAAACCATCTTTTGAGAAATAGAGATGATCCCTATACATAAAAAACATGTTGCTCGACTCACAAAAGTGATACTGATAAATGTTGTGGACAATGGATGTTCCAAATAAGCATACAACATATAAATCAACGTGATGAACTTTGTGCATCAACCAGTCTGCATGAAATAGTCACGGAATTTTTTCTTTATCCTTGATGCTGAGAAGACCATAAAGCTCTCTTTTCAGTTTGCGGTCTCAATGATGATTAAATTATATGGCATATACAATCTCCCCACTACTATCTACATCAAGTTCATAGTCAGAGTCCATATCATCCATATCATCATCCGTATCATTATCAGGCATAAACTGGTCTAAATAGCTCCCAGCTGCTGGTACGGTAGCTTCTGAAATGATCTGCATGATCGTATCCATGCTCTGCATGGGCTGATCTGGCTCTTCAAATTGGTTATCCGTTAACTTTTCATTCACCAAGTCAGCAGGAAGATTCTTCAGAAACCATTCATTTTTCAATATTTCTGGAATGGTGATTCTCTGCAACATTAATATCCAGATTCATAAGATTTAAATAAACTAGCAAGAATGGAAGTTAATAATCCCTATCATGTTTCTATATAATCAAGAGGTTCAGTTTATAATTTGCAATCAACATTTTTCCGTGTTGCCTATGATCACGATTTTTTATTATTATGTAGTAATGGATGCAACTATGAACAATACATTTTAAAAATGCTACACATAGAACCAAAGAAGCGCAGGACCTCGAAAAGTTACAACATTAATATATGTAGATATACTCAAGGTCGCTAAACTCGAGAGTATGCGTAAATTTGTGGAATCTACACGAGTTCACTAACCGGTTCACTTAATACAAAATAAAACAACAAAGAAAAGAAATTGAATCTATTTTAGTATCTAAATTCTAAACATGATCTTAATACTATGTGCAGAGTAAATATTGAAATTCTAACTTGGTGACAAAGCAAGCCAGAATGTCGAAACCTGTAAGCAACAAATAAATTAAACTAAGATGGGTTCACAGCATTTAAAAAAAATATATATGGGTTCATAGCTTCAAACCAGGCTGAAACAGACAAAGATAGCATCACAAATCAAAATTAATGGACATATTCAGAAATCACAAGATATGTTCAAAGAAATCCTCTTGACTTATTTAGTAGTGGAATATCCTACCAAGAGAAGAACTTTTAGATTGTTAAACAGCAGGTGGATTGGTAGCATAAAAAAATGCATCTATTTTGCAAAATTCTTCAGGAGCTGTATAGTGTTCGTCAAGTAATATTTAAATACAAGTGAGTTGTTAGAAAATAGAAATTACCTCTGTAGGGTCAAAAACAAAGATTCTTGATATAACTTCACGACATTCAGGAGATATTTGAACAAAGTCTGGAACGGAATACTGGACACTGAGAACCCTCTGCAGGGAACCAACCAAAACCAGTCGGGCTCACACAATCAGAGGCGCATAAAGAAAACATGCAAACAGCTTAATATCTGATCAACCTGAATTGTCTTCCGGAAGTCCTTTGGATTATCGGGATCTTCAAAAGGATATGATCCCACTAGCATCACGTATAAGGTTACTCCACATGACCATACATCTGCAACCTGATATCAAATTTATGGAAACATTAAAGAAATCAATTAAGATACTCAAAATGCATACTAGCAACCTTAAAAGGACATGAATTGCGTGAAAATGAAAACCACAAAAGAAAATTAGTCATTGTTAAGAGTCCAGACATATAATTTCATGTAGCTTCTTATATACTATCCCACAAATTTTTCTTTGCAAATTATGAAATAAATACTATACAGAAAAAGAACAAGACCATAAACTAATTACTCTAACCTTCCCATCATACTCTTGCTTCAGCAGCACTTCTGGGGCAATATAAGCCGGAGTTCCTACAGTTGACTTCGGTTGTGAATGAAGCACTGAAGACTGCCAAGAACAAGATATATTAGATTTCTCTTGTTCAACTACACAATTTATTTGAAATGAAAGAGAATAGCGAGTGATCTATACATGATAAGTCCCAATTCATTTGGGAAAAATGACTATGAAGGTGCTAACAAGCCAAAAGAAAATTGAATTCATGAAAAGGATGGTAGAAAAATTCAAGGACATAGGGTGTCATTGCATTTACTCATGAAGCTATATTTTAATTGCAATGTACCGTAAAATTAATGACAGAAATAAAGGGATTCATAAGAAAAGTAAAGAACGACAGTCGGATGCAAAAAGTAATTTGGAGAAATGCTAGTTTTTAAGGAGCCTGAATAGTTGTCAGTTGTCACAATTCACAAAGGTGCAATAACATTCGTGAAAAAAAAAACATTATTTATAAGGTAAAAACTACTCAACCACGGCACACCAATCGCAGTAAAATATGTAAAGCACAGAACTCAAACAACGAAAATCTTCATAAACAAATAAGCCCTTACCTTGGAGTATCCAAAATCACAGATCTTCAAATGAAGTGCTGGGTCTCCATCCAACAAAGTGTTTTCCAACTTCAGATCCCGATGACATACTTGCTTCATGAGGAGACAAATTATACATAAGATTGATGCATCAGACATAATACTAATAAGATTGGTACATTAGTACATTAACTATACTACATTATAAGGTAGTTTAAACACAATTCATATCGGATAGTGAGGAAGGGAGAGGAGTTCAATTACCATTGAATGACAATAGCTGACACCGGATATCAGCTGTTGAAAGAAGAAACGAGCCTGCAACATACCATTGGGGTTAACAAGTTAAACGAAATAACCGGTACAAATTCTTCTCAAAGAATGATAGGTGTAGGGAAAGTGAAGTTGTATATGGACCTCATCCTCAGTAAAACGTCCTGCTCTGCTGATTCTGTCAAACATTTCTCCTCCAGATGCATATTCCATTACAATGGCCAAATGAGTAGGTGTTAAAATGACCTGAGTGAAATTTCACAGAACATGTTCCGTAAATATAAATACCCTCCTTTCCACATAAAGGATTTAGAAACATAATAAACATACCAACCTCCTTAAACCTGACAATATTAGGATGTCTCAAAGACCTATGATTGATTATTTCTCTCTTAACATTTTCATCAATCTGCGATACACAATGACATGATTCGAGGAAAAATGAGTCTCACACTGTATGAGCAAAAATTATAAAGAAACTAGCAACAAATATTCCACACTAAAAGTTCAATTAAAAGATCATACTGAAACCAAAAGTACAGTTTGGAACACCAAACTTCCTTTCCTTGTTCACAATTCTATTATGAGTATGTAAGCCTAAATCATCTGAACCAGTCCAACGTCTGACTTTCGGATTGAGGAAAGTGACGAACCAATTCTTTATAATTCCTCGTTAACCCAATTTGATATAATTCTTGACTAGGCTGTACTAACCCCATGGCCAGACTATGGATTACCAGAACTTGCGTTTACTGCAAAACGGAGAATAAAACCCCCCAAAAAAAATAGTGCACTATGTATAATTAATTATTGGTACACAAGGTTTGGCATTATTAATTGATTAGTTAGCAGTGCTATTAGCTCCTACTTAGATAAGCTAGTTAACTAATTATGTAATTAGTTATAAGTAGTTAGTTAGTTAGTTAGTTGAGCTAGGTGTTGTTGTTATTCATCAACTATATAAACTCCTTTTGTGTCGTTCATAATAATTGAATCAATACAAAAATGATATTATTCAGATTCAATCAGTAATATAAGTGCATATAAATCAATCTACTAAAAACAAGAAACATTTTCACTGAATTTCCGCAACAGGAAACAAACAAAAACAAAAATCATACGTCATCGTGAATGAATAAACAACAAAACAAATACTGAAAATGATCGAATTAAACCTTATCACCGCGTTCAATATATTTGACAGCAACAAGTTCTTTGGTGTGTTTATCTCTCATGAGTCTAGCAACACCGAAATTCCCTGATCCAATATCTCGAACGAAATCGTAACGGTCGCTATCGTGCATGATCGGCATATCCATGGTCGTCGGAGGAGGAGGAAGAAACGACGTCGTTCGTTCTCTGATTATTGTTGTTGCCTGTTAAGCAGCAACATTGTATTGTCTTCAACTTTTTTCTTTTAAATTTTTCATGTCTTAATCTACTAAGCAACATGCAAGTGGATTGTACTTTTATTATTTTATAAACTGATTCTGTCGGTTTGGTTGGTCATGTGTTATTGTCAGGTCGCAGCCACTTGACTTTAGTTTGGAAGATATTTTGTTGAGAAGGGCATTTAACTCGCTACGCTGCCTGCTTTAGATAGGATAGAATTCTTAAAAGTTTAAGGATTCCAATTTCCAAACAAAGACCGTTGACTCAGTTCAGAATAATGTAGTGTATTGTGATCCATGGTTATTTTATCAATTTTCTGCCGTCCATATGAATGTCTTCTTAGTGTATAGTGTTCAGTGCAACATTTACTAATTACCACTACCAACTACAGTACCAACCAGTTTTCAATCCTTATCCACTTTACTCCTCTACTGCTACACTATATATATCCTGTCTTATGTGTCTTTTTGTCACTTATTTACATAATAATATAAAAAATATTTAATACTACTAATTTTT
>Ga0315913_1009205_pt1 | contig 11599 bp, 15 predicted proteins | sample MpolsnodulesMG_FD_207736 | JGI IMG/M metagenome (GOLD analysis project Ga0315913, IMG submission 207736) | Medicago polymorpha root nodule microbial communities from Los Angeles, California, United States - small nodules | ecosystem: Host-associated > Plants > Roots > Nodule | place: USA... | reverse complement strand
CAAATGTAACTATTAAAGTCATCGTCCTTGTATTTGTCACTATCATTCAAAATGTAACTATCACTAGAGATTCATGATGTAACTATCACTATTAAAGTCTTCTGATAGTTACATTTGTGATTAAGTCATTGTCCTTTCTATCAACTATGCTGTTTATGTGGCGTGATGATTCATCAATTTGCTGATGTTCTTCTTTTTCGTGCTTCAAAATGTTTCTTTGTTTGGACTTTTTCCCCTGTTATTTATATATACATCCGCACATCATTGGTTAATATATGTGATGTCATTTCAGTGTTTTGACATTTCTATTTTTTTTGTGCTGTGATAAAATTTATGTGAATTCTTAAGGTTCTAGACGAGTGTCTTCGGGCTGTGTCTGGATTTCAAGGAACGGAGGATCTTTCAGATGATAAAATGGTGGATCCTTTTACATCCGATTGCATTAGGATGAAAAAAGTGTCATCTGCTCCATCTTACGAACTAGAGTGCAGAGATCATGAAGTAGTCAACTCTGAAGAATGTGAATCTGGAATTACGCAGTGGTGTGAGGCAATGGAGAAGCATATGCCTCTTATCTTGTGTCACTCTTCGGCAATGGTACAAATTTTCATTTCTTTAGTTTCATATTATTATTATTATTTTTTATTCTGAATAATTGAATCATTTCCTAACTTGCATGGCCAGCTTATTTAAGATATGTTACAACTATTTTTTTATTTTTATTGGTTTTTCTAATATAACATACGTTACATCATTGCATGTGGCAACAAAGTAAATTCACGCACTGTTAGTAGATGTTGGAACTTGAGGGTGTTTTAGTCTGTACTCCACAAGAATGAACTCTTCATGCTTGTATGAATAGAGATCCCAACTTAATTAAGTCACGGCTTTAAGAAATTTGTTCTGTCTTGCTTTTTAACATTATCACTTCTGAATGTTAATCCTTGGTTTTGATCACAACCCCTGGCTCACTGTTTCTCGTCCCTTGTTTTCTTGTTCTTCATGCCTTGGGTGGAGTAGCTGCAGGATCATGATGTTGGTGTTATTTCGGGGTTCTGGTGTGAGTGAGCTTTTCTATTACATGTGTCTGGTTTTGCCTCATATGCAGTATCTGTTTGTGTTGCATTAAGGCTTTATTTTTCTAATTTGGTTCTGGCCTGGTGTGTTCCACAAGCGGGGCACAGCATTCGGAATCGGCCATAGGTTCTGTGTTGTCAGATGGTAGCTCCAATATGAGTCTGTGGTTTCAAGTCCATTTTCAAAGGGTCTGTGACCAATAGAGAAAGTGGTGACTAATCATGTGGCAATAAGAGCAGATTTTTTATATGTCTAATCACTTTACTAACATGCCCAAACAACGGAAGCTCTGATAACATGTTAAATATTTCTGAGTTATATTTCAATTGTGAATAAAGTCCAAGAAACTAATCTGCTTATATAGACTAGCTATACTAAACGGGCTAGATTAATTGACTGAATGCAATGGTTACTTTACTAGTGATTACCAAATGCACACCTAATAACTACACACACGATAACATATTTACTACATTGATATATTTTGATTGAGATAAAAGTGGTGAGCCATTTGGATAAATGTTTTTCTTTAACTCGAGAAATTATTGAATTGTTCAATGTGTTTGAGAGTACATAATGTTTTGTTGGAACAACTTAAAGCATAGTAAGCTTTAGCCATAGGGGGAGTGTTAAGAATCAATTAGAGCATCTCCAATGATATTTTTTTAAGGAACTGAGTTTCATACCCTACTAATGAGCGGACCATACAATGCTACGTCATGCTTATGCAACTCATACACATTTTGCTACACTGGTAAAATTTAAGGTACCTTATAGTAATGATCATATGATACCTTATTATGCAACCAAACATAATTGATGATACTGTGCCTTATTTAAGCTACTTTTACAATTTTTATGCTACCCATTTTGCCATGTCAAGTTCCTCCAATGGAAAGAAAAAATTAAGGAACGGATTCATCCTTATATGAAACCCACTTAGATACCTCTCATTGGAGATGCTCTTGGTATCAATTAGTATTAAAAAAAGGGCAACCCGGTGCACTAAAGCTCCCGCATACGCAGGGTCCGGGAAGGGGTCCCACCATTATTGGTGTATTGTATGCAGCCTTACCCTGTTTTTTATACAAGAGGCCGTTTCCAGGACTTGAACCCGTGACCTTTTAGTCACATGACAACAACTTTACCAGTTGCGCCAAGGTTACCCCTCTCTTAGTATCAATTAATATTAATTAGTATTTATTGAAAGATAATGGGATAATACTGTTATGATGAGAATACTGTTGTGATTTATTCTTCAGCCAAGGGCTGGTTTTTATAGAGAGAATACAATTAATGTTCTCTTAGACTAGTCTAGAAAATTGTTACATTGGAAAAATGACATAATGGAATTCTCTAGACATGACTAGAAAATAATAACACAGGGAACAATAGCATAGGGAAATAAACTATTGACTATTGATGTATTTTCCAACACCCCCCCTCAAGTCGGTGCATAGATATCTATCATGCCCAACTTGTCTATCAAATGCTCAAAGGTGGGTCTTGCCAAGCTTTTGGTTAAGATATCTGCAGTTTGCTGACTTGAAGTCACAAAAGGTAGACATATGATTCCAGCATCTAACTTCTCCTTTATGAAATGTCGATCAATCTCAATATGCTTGGTTCTGTCATGTTGAGCTGGATTATGAGCTATACTAATAGCGGCTTTGCTGTCAGAGTATAACTTTAATGGAAGCTCAATTTTCATCTTAAGTTCTTCTAGGAGTCTATGGATCCATAATCCTTCACAAATACCTTGAGCCATTGCTCTAAACTCGGCTTCTGCACTACTTCTTGCTACAACTCCTTGTTTCTTGCTCCTCCATGTCACAAGATTACCCCAAACATAGGTACAATATCCAGAGGTTGATCTTCTGTCTGTGACTGAACCTGCCCAATCAGCATCGGTGAAGATAAACACATTTCTTTCACTAGTCTTCTTAAAAAGTAAGCCTTTTCCGGGATTTCCCAAATATCTCAGTATCCTATATACTGCCTCAAGATGTTCCTCGGAAGGAGAATTCATGAACTGACTTACTACACTAACTGAGAAAGCAATATCAGGTCTGGTGTGTGACAAATAAATCAATTTCCCAACCAATCTCTGGTACCTTCCAGTATCAACAGGAACACTACCTTCTCCCCAAAGTTTAGCATTAGGATCCATAGGGGTATCTGCCGGACGACATCCACTCATTCCTGTTTCTTTCAATAAGTCTAGAATGTATTTCTGCTGTGAAACCACAATACCATTCTTTGATCGAGCAACCTCCATACCAAGAAAATATCTCATGGATCCTAAGTCCTTGATTTCAAAGTCTACTGCTAATTTCTCTTTTACTCTTGTCATTTCAATTGTATCATCTCCCATAAGGACAATATCATCAACGTAAACAATCAGGACAAAGAATTTTCCATCATTTGAGAACTTTGTGAACAAGGTGTGATCAGCTGGTCCTTGAATGTACCCTTGTTTCTTCATGGATTGAGTGAATTTTTCAAACCAAGCTCTAGGAGATTGCTTTAATCCATACAAACACTTATTTAGTGTGCATACATTTGATCCAAACTTGTTTTCAAAACTAGGAGGAATGTCCATATATACTTCTTCTAGACCGCCATTGAGAAAGGCATTCTTAACATCCAACTGGTGTAGAGGCCAATCCAGGTCAGCAGCAAGAGATAAGAGAATTCCGACAGTGTTCAGTTTTGCAACAGGAGCAAATGTCTCAGAGTAGTCTATACCATAGGTTTGAGTAAAGCCCTTAGCCACCAAGCGAGCCTTGTACCTTTCAATTGACCCATCTGAATTATACTTCAAAGTAAACACCCATTTGCATCCAATCGTCTTCTTGCCATCTGGTAGTGTCGTGACATTCCAAGTTTTGTTCTTTTCAAGAGCTTTCATCTCCTCAAGTACAACTTCCCTCCACTTTGGAATTTCTAGAGCAACCTGTACACTTTTTGGAATTTCTACACTAGACAATTTTGAGGTGAAGGCAGACAAAGATGAAGACAAATTTGAGTATGATATAAAATTGGACATAGGGTGTTTAGTGCAAGATCTAACAGGTTTTCTAATGGCAACAGGATCATCTATATCAGGATACAAAATACGACTCTCAGAGATAGACTTACCTTTCCTTTTCTTAGGAGGTTGAGCATTCCCCGGTTCAGATTCTGGCAGTGTTGAGATGTGGATTCATCCCTTTCTTTGTGGTGCTTCTTCACAAAAACCTTCCCTTTCCAAATCTTGTTTCCTAGTTCAAATCTATCTTTAAGTGACTCATTATTTTGTGGCATTTCAATTAGATCATCACCATCATTGTTTTCAAGATTCTCATTGTTTTCCACATGAGAAAATGTAGGCTCAGATTCACCAAGTTCTTTACTCATAACAGGAGTAGGATCAGATAAAGAATCATGGCCATTTTCTGTTGGTGCAAAAGTATAAGTCTTAGAACTTTGTGGTACTGGCAAAGATGAATTATTTGAAAAATTCATGTCCTCAGTTTGAAACGAGTCTTCCTTTATATCCCCCCCTTGAAGATGAATGTCATCAAAAAAAGGTTTATTTTCAAAGAATTAACGTCCATAGTGACAAACATTTTCTTGTTTTTTGGATCAAAACATTTATATCCCTTTTGGCTTGGGGAGTATCCAACAAAAACACATTTTATAGCACGTGGTTCAAGTTTTCCAACATTTTTATGTTCATGAACAAAGGCTGTGCAACCAAAGATTTTTAATGTCAAATCAGTTGAAACACGAGTACTAGGAAAACATTCTTTAAAAGTATTAATTGGAGTTTGAAAATTGAGAACTTTGGAAGGCATTCTGTTAATTTTCTTTGCCATTATCACTTCTAAAGACTTTGAATATTTGTCTGAAATTGGTTTTGCACCATTATAATAAAATCCTTAACAGCCTGACAAACAAGTACACCCAACATACTCTTGAATGGTCATCGATAAATGTGATAAACCATTTTTTGAGAGAAAGTGTACTTGTACGGTTAGGGCCCCAAACATCACTATGAATAAGAGAAAAAGGTTTTGATGGTTTATAAGGCTGTATTGGAAATTGGGAACGATGATGCTTTGCAAACTCACATGCTTCACATTTAAGCAAAGAAATTTTTTTATTATGAAATAACTTAGGAAATAAGTGTTTTAAGTAACGAAAACTAGGATGACCTAATCGCAAATGCCATAACATAACGTTGTTATCATTATTATTCAAAACAAAAAAAGACTCAAAGCAGGAACTTATTGTTTTTGAAGGTAGTTGTGATGCAGATTCACTGTCAAGGTAGTAGAGTCCTCCACTCTCCTTAGCACTGCCAATCATCTTCCCTGAGTTCAAATCCTGAAAGACACAGTGAGATCGGAAAAAATTAGTTTGACAATTTATATCTTGGGCTAATTTACTGACAGACACTAAATTACATGATAAGTTTGGAACATGAAGGACATCTTTAAGAGGTAATTGTGGAGACAATACAACTGACCCTTTACCTGCAATGGTTGAAAAAAGAGCCATCTGCTATTTTTACTTTTTGATTACCTGCACATGGACTATATGAGGAGAACAAAGTGGATTCATCTGTCATGTGATCAGAGGCACCTAAATCTACTATCCAAGTATGACTGGGACTGGCACTAAGAAATGCAGAATTACCTTTTGTTGCTATAGAGCAAGAAGGAGTTGGAGACTCGAGGAGTTTGAAAAGTTTGTCTAGTTGTTCCGTAGTGAGTGGAAGCTGAGTCGAAGAGGATTGCTGCCCTTGATCAGAATTACTAGCCTGAAATGCACGACTACCTTTCTTCTTCCAGTTAGGAGGTTTTCCTTTGAGCTTCCAACAGGTTTCACGCGTATGCCATTCACGCTTGCAATGATCACAGTAAGGAATCACTTTGTCTGACCTTTTTCCCTCGTCGAGGTTCCTAGTAGCCAGAGCCGAGCCTTCAGATTCAGAGCTTCGTGGTGTCTTGCCCATCATAATTCCTTGTCGTGCCTCCTCCCTTCTTATTTCTGCAAAAGTCTCACGAAGAGTTGGCAATGGTATTTTTCCCAAAACTCGACCTCTTACCTCATCAAGATCTTTATTCAGCCCAGCAAGAAACATGAAGACACGGTCATTTTCTTGCCTCTTGAGAAACAACACACTATCTTCTGTACACCTCCAATTGTCATCATAACAGAGATCCAACTCTTGCCACAGGGTCAGCAACTCATTGTAATAAGTAGTTACACTCCTGTCACCTTGTTTAGCATGCCATAACTTTGATTTTAAGCCAAAAATTTGGGAGGAATTTTGGATATCAGAGTATGTTTCCTTAACAGCTTCCCACACATCCTTTGCAGAAGGCAAAAACATGTAAGGCTTACCTATTCCAGTTTCCATAGAGCTTACCAACCAAGCAATAATCAAGGAATTTTCAGACTTCCATTGTTTGTAACGAGGGTCTTCTCTTGCCGGTTCAGCTACTGCTCCTGTTAAAAAACCAAGCTTCCCTTTGCTGTCCAATACCAAGCGAACTGTTTGGGCCCATTCTTATAGTTATTCCCATTCAACTTAGGAATATTCACCTTGAGGGAGTATGAGGAACCCTCTTGGTCATTGCAGCCTAAGTTGAAATTACTGTCACCAAAAACACTCCCGTTCCTATATCCACTATTACCGCCATTACCGCCGCTGTTTGCAGTGAAATCTCCTATACCATCTCCGCGACCACCGCCGCCACCACGGCCACCTCCACCACCGCGACCACCGCCATCTCCGCGGCCACCACCACGACCAACGCCCGACTCAGGTGGTTGTTCGCCATGGTTGGTGGTGGAGGATCCGGTGTAGGCCTGTGCTAGGGAAGGCCACCTGTTGTGATCCGTCATAGGAGGCTAAACGGGTATGTGAAACAGGTTGGGTAAGAAAATGGGTTGAACAGAACCCCACCAGTTGTGGAAATCTTTACAGCGGGCTCTTGATACCATATTGAAAGATAATGGGATAATACTGTTATGATGAGAATACTATTGTGATTTATTCTTCAGCCAAGGGCTGGTTTTTATAGAGAGAATACAATTAATGTTCTCTTAGACTAGTCTAGAAAATCGTTACATTAGAAAAATGACATAATGGAATTCTCTAGACTTGACTAGAAAATAATAACATAGGGAACAATAGCATAGGGAAATAAAATTGACTATTGATGTATTTTCCAACAGTATTGATCAGGTATTTATTGTATTCATTACATTACCTTATTCTGTACAACTCATTCAATTATATATAAACTCAGTGTGGTCTCATTTGACACAATCATTCACACATATCTAAAGTATAACTTTTACAGTTCTTTTGCTAATTTATTGGAAAACTTATAGTATGACTGAATCCGAATGCATAGCTAGTTTGTTTTTAATTAATGTGTTACTTTTTCTATTTTTCCTGGAAGGTGAGGGCTGCGTCTGTTACATGTTTTGCGGGCATGACTTCGTCTGTGTTCATCTCTTTCACAAAGGAGAAGCAGGACTTCGTTTTGTCTTCTTTAGTAAGTATGATACATAACCTGCCCAATGCCGTGTAATATTATAGCGAGTTAACTAACATCAATTCATGCAAATATTTTGTAGGTCTGTGCTGCTGTACATGATAATGCATCATCAGTGAGGTCTGCTGCCTGTCGAGCCATTGGTGTCATTTCATGTTTTCCACAAGTGTGTCAGAGGTTACACTAAAACTTGTAGCAGTCTCAATATACAATTTTATGAAATCTTTTTAAACCTTTTGTATAAGATTAATCAGAGTAAAACTAAAGTTCAATCCTATCTTTAGTGCAGAGGTACTTGACAAGTTTATTCATGCTGTTGAGATAAACACTCGAGATGCCCTAATCTCAGTAAGATCTGCTTAAAATTATTCACTCCACACATTGTTACATGTCACATACTTCAATGCTATGTGTGCTGAAATTTAGAGATTTTCTTACATCAGGTGAGGATAACAGCTTCATGGGCATTGGCAAATATATGTGATGCGATTCGTCACTGTGTTAGAGTTCTTCACTTTGGACAGATGGGTGAGCTGAGTTTGATGTCTATGGTTGAATAGCCAACCATTTGGTGGCAAAACTTCATTTTAGATTTCTTCGTTTTTTATTTTCTTATATCATGAATATTTTTTTGCAGATTCAAACTCCAACCCCCAGTTTATTGTATCATTGAGCGAATGTGCTTTGCGTCTTACAGAGGATGGGGATAAGGTAGGTTTATTCCCTTTTCTCATTTCCTCTATTCATATCTTTTATGTTAATGAATTATTTTGTTTGAATGGGTCTATTAGGTAAATCTTATACTGGGTATTTGACTTCTTTTAACGAAGTTTCTTTTGATTCTTGTTTTATTAATTCTCGTTTCTCATTACTAGGTTAAATCTAATGCTGTGAGGGCTCTTGGGTATATTTCACAAATCTTCAATTGTTCAACGTCAAGATCTCGGAAAACGTCTGTGCACAGCCTTGACCAAAGGACTGAGACCCCTCTCGCTAGTGAGAATCCAATGGCGTGTCAACGGCGTTGCCTATTTGATTCCCTTGAAGATTTTCATAGGCTGGAAAAAATAGTTCAGGCATTTATTTCCTGCATTACTACAGGGAATGTTAAGGTACCAAGATTATGTTATTTTAATTTGATTGTTTAAAGTAATTTTTATTTCTAAATCTTGAAAATTTTTCCCTTGAATCTTGAATCCCTGTTTTACAGGTCCAGTGGAATGTTTGTCATGCTCTAGGAAACCTATTCTTGAATGAGACATTAAGGCTGCAGGACATGGATTGGTATGTTAGAACTTAGAATTAAATTTTAATTTTATTTCTAAACATATACTTCTCGCACACATTGCATATCTTTATTCTTATCCTAGATATTAGATATTTTAATTTGTAGCATCAATGAAGTATTTGTAATAGTGCTAGCAGGACTGCGCTCATGTACCAATCATATATATATGAATCAGTTTAATTGTTTGTTACACAAGTCCAGTCCCTTACACTCTGCTTGCTTACCATGATATCTGTAGTCTAAAGGAATATTTTCTTTTTTCCCCATGTCCTCACAGTTGTGCCTCCATTACTAGTGGCTTCCTTATTCAGCATTGTCCTCCACTCTTTGGAAACTTTTTTAGCCCTGTCCTCCACTGTCAGCAGTAAACTTTTGCAGCGAGATTAACCTGTAGGCAGTCTTGGATTGGCCCTCGAAACTGCCTACTGACCTATCCTCAGAGAGAACCAAGATCCTCTCCATTTTTTATCCCCTCCTTTTATTCCATTACCAAAGTTTTGGTGTATAAATGTTCAATTAATGTCTCGAATTTTAAAAATGTGTGCATTTATATCATCTATTTGCTTTAAAACCATAGTAATGGACACTTCCATTTTATTTAGGAAATGGAGAGGATCCCAACTCCCTCCGAGAATGCTACAGTGTACAAAACCTAACTCTGCATGCACCCCTACATGCAACCTGCCTGACCTCTCCATGCACCAACACATGAGAGTATTTTCAGCCTCCTGCGGCAATCATATTTCTCTCTTCATTACTCATTCCCTTTAACCACCTCATTTTTCTGTGCTTCATTACTATGTTTCCCCATGGGAGTACTTATATTATGCTTACTGCTGCCTTTTTCACCGCCATTGATTCCTAGTGGATAGAGTACATGAGTTAGAACATGTTTCTGTTTTTATTTGAGTGGGAAGAACATTAAGCATGGTTATACTAGCTAATGCCTGTTACGACAGCTCAGCAGTTAGTTCTGCCATAATTCTGTTACAAGCAGTTAGTGAACTGTCTTTCATTTCATGCATAATAAGCTCACAATTAGCAGTAGCCATATCACAGTCTTCTATCCAACTTCTGCTCTATATGGAGAAAAATATTATGAATTTTATTAATTGAGTGAAGTGTACAAACACTAATTGCAATATATATACAAGCTCTGATTTTGAATAATGGGCCTAATACAAAAAAAAATAAAAAAAATCAAATAATTACATATTAACTCACAACAATCCTCCTCAGGCTAGTGAATGGATATCATTCCCTGCTCGCATATAAGTTGGCTGAATCGTTCTGTTGACATGGATTTTGATCTGCTAATTGGTGCCTAAAAGGATGTGGGTAGTTGTTATCAATTTGCTATTCAGTTTTTCTTTGATGAAGTGCCAGTCTATCTCAATGTGTTTTGTCCTGTCATGCTGAACAAGATTATGCGCAATACCAAGAGCTGGTTTATTGTCACAAAATAACTTTATCCAGTTCTCATACTTTATCATTATGCCATCAAGCACAATTTTCATCCACAATAGCTCACATATTCCCTGTGCTATAGCTCTAAATTCTGACCTCTTTGGTCTTGTAAGTCTGATCTAAAATTATATTGTTTGGTAATTTCCTAAGGTTTTATTATTATCAATCTTATTGAGCTTTAGCTTGAAAGGGAGTTCTAGAGTATATGAAAAAATATATCACCGCATCATTAGTATGTTACACTATCTTAGACTCTCTTAGAACCGCTTTCCATGTAAAATTACATATTATGATTTGTTCCCTTATAAATTAAAACTAAGAGTTCGGTATCAGTATTAGTATCAATAAGGATAAGGATTAGTCATCTGTCTTCTGTAACAACGTGCAATATATCATTGATATCAAATCTATATAACACTATGATTCGTAAGTTGTCTTTTTCCTCCTTCTATACCTAAAAGACTAAAACCCTACATCATCAAAATAAACTATGGTAATGGAACAATGTTTGCAGGACTCCGGTCGTGTTTGGCATTCTTCTGCAGCTATTACATAATTCATCAAATTTTAAGATCAGGATACAAGCTGCTGCAGCATTGGCTGTGCCTTTGTCAGTGCAAGGTAGCGTATTTTCTTATCAAATATTTATCAATTTCATACCAAATATTTATCATCAAAATTCTATCATGCCTTGCACCATTTCTTATATTATTAGGCCTTGTCATATTATGCATATGAAATGGACTATAGTGCAATATAATACAGTATAATATACATAGTCTATGGTACGTAAACCATAATTTTGACCAACATTCTGTTGCCTGTTTTTCCTTATTGTATCTGGTTCTTATTACTTATTCATCATTCAAAGAAGTTTAAATCCAAAGCCGTTATTTGAATATAACTTGTTCTCCCGTGTTTTAGCAGATTATGGACGATCCTTCCCAGACATTGTGCGATCCATAGAGCATATAATGGAGAATATAGACCAGGATCCAATTTCTGGGCCTTCAAATTTCAAGTATAGGGTTTCATTACAAAAACAGGTCATACTTTAAATTCATCGATGCAATGTTAAGTTGGTCATTTTGGAGTGGTTAAATGATATATATATATATATATATATATATATATATATATATATATATATATAGAGAGAGAGAGAGAGAGAGAGAGAGAGAGAGAGAGAGAGAGAGAGAGAGAGATTAAA
>Ga0315913_1009198_pt1 | contig 11601 bp, 6 predicted proteins | sample MpolsnodulesMG_FD_207736 | JGI IMG/M metagenome (GOLD analysis project Ga0315913, IMG submission 207736) | Medicago polymorpha root nodule microbial communities from Los Angeles, California, United States - small nodules | ecosystem: Host-associated > Plants > Roots > Nodule | place: USA... | reverse complement strand
AAACACGGTATAGGAAACAAGTGGAACTTGAACACATCAGGTGTGTTATGTGCATCTCAAGATGGGAACAAATCATTGTCATGGCGAAGCAAATATGGTTGGGCTGCCTTTTGTGGACCTGTTGGTCCTGTTGGCAAATCTGCTTGTGGCAAGTGCTTAAAAGTATGTATATGTATAATGTTTGCAGTGTTCTTCTTATTCAATTCAAACCAAAATCCATAGATTTTATTGATTTTGTCACCCCTAATTGCAGGTAACAAACCAAGATGGTGGGAATTCGGCAACGCAACAACAATCAATAGCTCCGACCATCCAAACAGTAAGAATTGTTGATGACTGTAGCAATGGAGGGCTTGACTTGGATATGGATGTCTTTCAACTGCTTGACACATCTGGGGATGGGAATGCTCAAGGTTACCTCATGGTGGATTATGAATTTGTGGACTGTGGTACTCCTACTTATCTCTTTTACCTTATTATAAGTTGATTATATTATAGTTCTAATTTGAATAGTAAAAAACATCGACATAGTTTTTTATTGGAAAATGTTACATAGACACCCTTTATTCTCATACACACTTGTACACCCCATGCATTGGGAAGACACAAGATGAGATGAAAGAGAAAGTGTGCTTGTGTGGGGTCCATATGACCAAGTGTCCGATTTTTGTGTGGTTGTCCAAGGGTGTATTGCCACTTAAGGATGTCTACGTATCATTACTCTTTTTTATTATAGGATGTTTGATTCTCATTGAGATGCCAATTTTAAGAAACGAGGAGGACTAGAATGACATAATAAATTTCATTCAATAAAAAATAACAGTAGTACAAAATGATTGCTGTTAAAGTAAATATTACAAACAATTTGATGAGTGAATTTATGCAACTATGCATCGTTCTTGTCCAAATTCAACTTGTTTTTACGGTAGCTTTTGAAATCACGTGGTACCCACTATTTGTCGGATGCTTCACAAGTTGAGATTTGTTTTTGAAGGAAAGTTGAGATTTGTTGACTTTGACTTACGAGTATACATTTAGATTCCTCTTGCATGGTCCTGCTACTCTTTTTCACCTAGTTAAAAAAATTATAGCAGTAAAAAATAACTGTAATTTTGTCAAAACCATCATAATATTATACAAACATTATATCTATGTTCATATGAAGTTTCACCTATCTAAATAATTCTTTGACATGGAATCATTCATTCATAATTTTGTCAAAGCATCCGAACACTATTGATAACTTAATTATCTCATTTCCTTGCTTTCTAATTTGATTATCTATTCATAAGATGATATTATTAAGAAGGAATAGAAAATTTTAATAATCAAATTTTATTCAACATTTTTATTAATGAGAAATAGAAATAGCAAATTTATTATTAATAAAAAAAATTAGCACTATTTACTTTCTCCGTCTCATATTAGCCCACCTATAAATTGATATCGTGGAGAATCGAATCTAAAACATCGAGGATAAACACATAACTATACAGTTAATATGAAACATAATATCTATTATTAAATTTTTAGTTTTATTTATTTTTCAAATAACGTCACTCGGATTATTCAAAAAAAAAAAAATTAATATCACTCACAAATTATCTTTCCAGGAAAAGTCATTTTATATATTTTTCCCTATAAATAGTTCACTTTTTTTTTGTAAATAAATAGTTCATTTTTTTTTGAAAGAAAATAATTGATTTTTTTTAATTACTTCAAATGGACCGTTTCATATTGGCTGACCATGATCTATTCATGACATGGGAGATGCAAACCATGTTTGCTACCTCGTTTTTAACAGAAAACAATTTTTTTTTTTTGTATTCAACTTTTTACGTTTTTCGCAGAAATGTTTTTAAGGAAATTTTTTTCAATATTATTATCAAACATATTATCAATATCATTTTCTGTTTTTAATGGAAATGTAAATGAACTCAGTTGAATACTGTAAAGGAGATCATATTTCAAAACAACTAGTAATTTATATAAATAAAATGGTAAATACAAGTATTCTTACTATGCTATAATTGTAGACCAAGAGAACCGATGGGATCAATGCAAATACCTTCCTAAGTCACAAACCTATTTCATGAAAACTAATAATGTTTAATCAAAAAACATATCAAAATTTAAATTGAAGTTTTATCTTGTAAATTAATTTAAAACGTAATTTTCATTTTGTATTTTATTAATGAATTAATTATTTGAAATTTTGTGATTGAATGCTTTTAAAGGTGATGTGTTAGGTTCGACTTCACTTAAGAATTCTTCAAAAACCTTATCTCCGACACCAGCACCAGCAACAACACCATCACCAACATTCTTATCGCCTAATCCTTTATCAAATCTTACTCAACAAATCCATCGTGCTACAACTGGTATGTACTTCGCCCTTCTACCTCTTTGATCATAAATTTTGTAATCTATATGACTATTTTTCTATAAAATTATTATTAAAGCAAAATATATACCAACTCCTCTTGCTCTTTATGCTTACGATTGTTTACAGGTAGCCACTCTAACCGGCAAATTATAAGGAAAGTCATTATAGGTAATATATCAAACTTCACTTTAATCATTACTGTCAATCTTTAATTAATACATTTGCAAAGTAAGAACGACTAGATACTAGAATTCTAATTATCACCTTATACTTAATGTGTGAGTTCCACCTCGCCCAATCATCACTTGCTACATGGGCACCACGTCGCTAATGACAGTTCACCTCAGCAAAAAAACCTAATTAGGACCAAAAGTCAAAATGATTAAATTTTGCAGTGGCAGATTGGAAGGATTAGTAACTTCAGAGACGAAAATTCAAATGACACATATTTGCAGGGACGAAAAATCTATTTAAGCCTAAATAAATAATCCTAGATAATCAATCTTAAATCATGTGTCTTCCATATTTTTAACCTAAAATGATTATTTATATTTTAGCATGTCTTTGATAACATTAATGTTTGTGAATTCTAACCAAGATTCTTTGCTCAACTTTACCAAGACAATTATAATTAAGAGTTGGAATGAGATCATTGACACACCAAATAACTACATAAGAAAACAAAATATAAGTCTTATTTATTCCTTTTCAAAAAAAAAAAAAAACTTTATTTGTTCAGCTTAGTTTCTTCTATCAGCACGTAATTAATCAATTTTCCTTAAAACAGGTGTTGTAAGTGCAGTTATGGCTGTATTGATAATGTGCATCATTATTTATTGTCTTAGAAGCAAGTCATCAATACGACAGGGAAAGTTTTGGTTTAGAACCAAGAATGATAACAATATTGAAGCATTTTTAAAAAATCATGGAGCTTTATTGCAGAAAAGATATAAATTTTCTGAAATAAAGAAAATGACAAACTCTTTTAAGGTTAAACTTGGTCAAGGAGGTTTTGGTGTTGTATACAAAGGAAAGTTATTCAATGGTTGTCAGGTTGCTATAAAGATATTGAATTCATCCAAAGGAAACGGTGAAGAATTTATTAATGAGGTTTCTAGTATTTCTAGAACCTCACATGTTAATGTTGTTACCCTTCTTGGATTTTGTTTTGAAGGCACAAAAAAAGCACTCATATATGAATTTATGTCCAATGGTTCTCTTGACAAATTTATCTACAATAAGGGACCTGAAACAATTGCATCTTTGAGTTGGGATAATTTGTATCAAATTGCAAAAGGGATAGCTCGTGGGCTAGAGTACTTGCATAGAGGATGTACCACTCGAATTTTACATTTTGACATAAAACCACATAACATTCTTTTAGATGAAAACTTATGTCCAAAGATTTCAGATTTTGGACTTGCAAAACTCTGTCCAAAACAAGAGAGCATTATTTCAATGTCAGATCAAAGAGGAACAATGGGATATGTAGCTCCAGAAGTGTGGAATAGACATTTTGGAGGAGTTTCACACAAATCTGATGTATATAGTTATGGAATGATGTTGCTAGAAATAGTTGGAGGGAGGAAAAACATTATTGCTGATGCAAGTCACACAAGTGAGATATACTTTCCACATTGGGTATACAATAGGCTAGAGCTTGGCACTAATCTGAGACCTGATGGGGTTATGGATACAAAAGAAGATGAGATCGCAAGGAGAATGACTATTGTAGGTTTATGGTGCATTCAAACATTTCCAAGTGATAGACCTACAATGAGTAAAGTGATTGAAATGTTAGAAGTTAATATGAATTCACTGGAAATGCCACCAAAACCATTACATTCATCTCCCACTAGATCAGTATCAGAGTCGTCTTAACATTTGAGTATATGTATAATTGTTACATATAGTATTTAACCAGAGTTGATAACCTCTTCAAATGAAGACAATCTCCAACCCTTTAATCATCTTGTGAAGCAATTGGGTTCACGTGTCTCAAATAGTTTTTTAATTTATTGCAAAGTCATGAACAATTGATCTTGTAAATTAAACTCTATGTTATAATGTTATCATCTTTATATCCTTTAGAAGTTTGTTGTTGCATATGCTAGAAATGGAGAACAAGCTATACTATAAAATGTTTTTATCTTATGTGAAAGTAACTAGTAAGCCGTGATTGAGGAATATACTTAATATGTGTTGTGAAAATATTAAGACATATAAGTAAAATATTCATTTTCTCCCATAATAATGACATTTTTTTTAAGGTGATCTAAATTTTTATGACAAATGCTAACATGTGTCCGGTACATGTTAAAAAATCAAGGATGAAAATTATGTATTGAAAATGTGTCATAATATGACTTAAGGAGATATATTAGCATAACAATTTTTTTATTCAATGTGACCATTGTAATGACACCTAAATTAAAAACTTATAATTGAAGGTATCAAATCCTTTGCAATCATTGAAGAGTCCACTGGTATCCACATCCTTAAATATTTTATCTTACTTGTTTTTAACACTCAATTCTCTTCATCTCTTCATGTCGGATCAAAGAGGGACAATGGGGTATGTAGCTCCTGAAGTGTAGAATAGACATATTGGAGGAGTTTCGCACAAGTCTAGTGTTTATAGTTATGGAATGATGTTGTTGGAAATGGTCGAAGGGAGGAAAAACATTGTTGCTGATGCAAGTCACACAAGTGAGATATACTCTCCACATTGGGTATACAGTAGGCTTGAGCTTTGCACTAATTTGGGACCTAACGGGATTATGGATACAGAAGAAGATGAGATTGCAGGGAGAATGACTATTGTGGGTTTATGGTGCATTCAAACATTTCCAAGTGATAGACCTACAATCACTAGAGTGATTGAAATGTTAGAAGATAATATGAATTCATTGGAAATACCACCAAAACAATGCTTTCTTCTCCTACTAGATCAATATCGGAGTCTTCTACATCTAAACATTGGAGGATGTGTATAATTATTATATATTTTTTAATCAGAGTTTATAACCTATTCAAATCGTGTATAAGTTGGTTGTTGCACATATGCTACAAATAGAGAACAAGCTACACTGTAAAATATTTTTTATCTTAGACTTGTGAAGTGAGAATTGCCCCTACTTATAAATACATTGTCAAACCATCTCTTATCCGATGCGGGAATCTTAACATTAATATGTGTTATGAAAAATTAGGTAGATGAGTAAAATATTCATATTCTCCCAAAATAATGACATATAAGCTTAGAGTTATTAATTTAAATTGCAAGAAACCCACAAATTTACGATGAGGTGCACATGAAATCCATTGTTTTATATCTAGGGATTACAATCCATTGTTATAAAAGCAATATTATTGTAACATATTCAATTTCGCAGTATTTTGTAACATTAGGAAGATACTTTTTTAAAATTTTACTTGCAAAACAACAATTATCTTCAAGTAAACATAATAACTAACCTTTGGTCGAGTAGATAACTCAATTTGTTTGAACTAAACATAATAACTACAAGAAATCTGGTAATTAGTCAGGGGCAAAAGCCCTGGCAAAATGCAAAAAGCCTTGTCAAATGGACGTTTGCCAGGAGCAGAATCACCAGCAAATCTACTCAACGTAAATGACCTTGTCAGGGGTTTAGCTCCTGGCAAATTGCGTGGGGCACATTCTGACGCGTGCAGACTGTCCTGACCAACTTTTCAGAGATCAAATCAAAAACTGACAGGAGATTTGCGAGGGGTTAACCCCTGGCAAAATGCGTACGATTTTTTTTTAAAAAAAACATTTTTAAATTGTTTCAAAAATCAAAATATTAAAATTTAATAATTAAAATAATTTTAAAGTTGTGGAACATTTATAAATTATCCTTCAATACAACAGCAAAACAAAACTCTAAACATTTATAAATTTCATACCAACGACCCGCTTCTGCAACATTCTTAAAACAAACTCTTTCAACATTCTTCAAACCGCGAGACTAACATGCATTTTCACTTTAACCCCTGCAAATAGAGAGCAAATATTTGAAGCTAGTACTTGAGGAATAGAAATAAATACAATGGGAAGGGAAATAAAACACTCTAAATCTTAAGGTCAAACACGTTTGTTGGCAAAGGAGCATTTTAGTATACTTGGACAGGGGAGTACACCAATAATGTAATTGGTACCATCAGAGAGCAAAACATGAGTACGTCTGTGTTGGACACTGACACAATGGATGCATTTAAATAGATATATTTTGTGATCAGTTAATATATTTTATGTTTCTACATAGATATAATGGATGCTTTTACCAAAACTTCATATTATATCCACACCAAGTCATATACTTATGCAAATTGTTAAGGTAGGAAATATTGATACCTTCATAGTTTCCAATCATGACCCTTGTAGCGTTAGCATTAGAACCTATAACTGGACTATATTTAAGGAACACAATCCCTTGCCTTGCAGCTTCACGAGCTAACTCTTGATTCTCTGAAGTGCAGATCACATCCTTTGGACCAAGACGCATCAATGTTGCGAAATTGTTCGATACAACATTGTTAATGGATGCTTCATCCACAAGCCCTTGCTTTACTGCCCCTCCTGTATATTGGCCAAGATACTTCCACAGTTCAAATCTAAACCTGCACGAAATCAAAATTTACATACAACCAAGATAAGTAAACAACTAGAACAGCAACCCAGTCCGATAGTAAAAAGATAGTAAAAATTTACAATCACTTCTACAACAGGGCATAATTAATCATATTTTAACTTCTAATTTGTGGATCTTCAACAATAGAAGGTGCACCAAAGCTATTATCAATATCAACATCAAGCCATGTCAATAAGCTAGTAAAATAATCTTATAAGCCCGTGAGAAAGAATTGTTACCAACATGATCAACATGTGTGGTTCAATGACTTGATGATATGTTACATCGAGCGGGAGATATTCAAGTCATTTGATGATGTTGATATTATTCGAACATTCATCGCAAAGAGGTCTCGAAAAGGGCATTTATCTCCTAATTTTATTTAGCACACTGTTGACAAGTTATGTTTCATCTCTCTTATTTCAAATTGTACTTTTATCGACAAAATGACGAGTCTCTTTTATTTCGACTTATGACTATTTATATATTATGTCACATGTGAATTTGCGATCAAAATTTTGCCTGGACTCGATAAAATTCCTAGTTCCGCCACTGATTCCATGACTCCCACTCTTTGTAGTTTAATCCCAATTGTCTCCATATTCTCTGCAACTGCCACCCCCTCTCCAGATCATTCTCTACACCGACTCCACTCCCGCATCTTTTTCTGATGATTCTTCTTTTTACAGATCCAAACCTATGGTGAATGAAAATTGCTGAAATTTAAGATATTTTCAATTGATTCAATTTGCGATTGCCATTGGGTTTCAATTTCAACTGATTTCTCTTATTTGTAGTTTTGCGTGGTGTTTTTGCTTGTTTTCCCCTCGTGGCTACTGTTTATATCTTAGAGGCTGAGTTGCGGTGGTGTTTCACTCTGCATAATATTGATATCGTGTACTTGTGTTTTTTATTAATAAATTTGCATTTGCTTCTAAAGAAAAAGTTAGATTTTGCAATTCTGTCGGTGGTGTTTAACGTGCCTGTCAATGAATTTTGCTTAGTATTGGTTTTGCCATATTTAAAAATAGAGCAACGTTATTTGAACAACTCTTTCTTGTGACAACTTGTTTGACAACCAAATTTTACAAAGAAATTTAGGCATAAAAATCAAAGCAATAGAGAGAGAAAGTAGAATGACAACGTGAGTATGAGAGAGAAAGTTGTCACAAAAGTTGTAAAAAAATGGTTGTTCAAATATCATTTCTCTTAAAAATAATATGTATTTTTTGAAAGAAAAATAAATCTATTTGTTTCATATGTAGTGTTATCATGTGTGCACCAAACCAAACACGTGATAGGATAAATGTTATCATGTTACTATCATATCCTATCCTTATCCATTTCCTTATCATATCATATGTCTATCCTATCATGTGCGCCAAACGGACCCTTATCTTCAACAACCCAATCTTATTATGGAGGCCGGCTAAAATAATCAAATGACTTCACTATGTTCTACCATATTCCATATTTTTATCTAACTCATTTATTTAAGTTTTTAGATCTAACTCATAATCTTTATATTTTTCTTAGGCTTTGTTTGGGAGTTTGGAGGTGAAGGGAGGGGAAGGAAAGACTTTGGAGGAGAGAAATATAGGGGAAAGTTGAGAATTATTCACATTTTTTGAAAGAGTATTTTTTTAGAGACGGATAAATTAATTCTTATGATTAATATATTTTTAATTTTAAGAATATTATAACAACATATATTAAATTTGAATAATTCATATCAACCCTACCAAACCCCCCAAGACCCTCTTCCAATACAAATATTTAGTTCCTCCAAATGATGATGATTTTAGATTTTGAAGAATAATAAGCTTCCAACGTCCCTCTTTCCAATGTCATCTATTTTTTCCACTTACTCCTTCCGTTTTTCCCAAGCTTTTCCTTCCATCCCCCTCCAAACTCGCAAACAATGCCTTACGAAGTTTCTCTTATAGTTTTATAAATCTTTTTCTATATCTAATGATCTAATCTATTTTCTTTACTGCATATATAATATAGGTATCTTCTCGCTAAATATACTGAAATCACATAAACATAATTTCCACCTTTGTTGCATGAGCCAGCTCCCTTTTTCAACGAAATTGGTATGTGATTATTTTCCAAAGGACAGTTGATCAACCCATAAAGTAAGTATAGGACGTGTTTGTTAATCACCGCGTATAATTTGTCCATTTGCTGTTTGGTCAATAGTCGTAAAAGTCGATTATTAATTTCATGTATAACATGTGGAAACGGAACATCCTCAAACCATATCACGAGTGAAACGAAGCATAAAAGTAAGAAGAGGATTTATATGGCAATTACATGATTTTAATGGAAGCCTAAATCATAAACAACTTTATTAGTAGGGTCTCCTTTATGTTGGGCCTGTAAGAAAATGTCATCTTTTTCTTTTTAAATTCTTCATGTTTATGATGATTGCAGAATTTGTTAGAATTTTCGGTGGATTTAGATTTACCTTTCGCATCGGCTATGACTCGAAATGCCATGACATTGTCATGATTCTCATGATTCGAAGACTGTCCTCGCAGCAACCTCTCATCGTGTACGACTCGCTAATATGCTTGATCGATGTTTGGTAAAGGATCTTGTGCAAGCACATTTGAGCAAATTGTTGCGTAATTCCCATCAAGACGAATAAGAAAATGATGAAGGAAATCTTCACCGCGTAAATCAGTCACCTGTTTATTGATATCACACGTACATCCTGCACATTTACAATACGGCTTTTTGGCATAGGTTACAAGCTCATCCCATATACGAGATAGACGACCAAAGTAGACCGACACCTCCTCATTCTTGCTCTTCATGCACTCTCCTAGAGATGCTTTCAATTGGCAGATACGAGTCCCATTAACAACGCAAAAGAGTTGCTTGAGATGTGTCCACAAGGAATTCACATCATGATAATAAGAAAGAGTAGAGCGTAGTGATGGCTCAATGGTGTTAAGCAACCATGCTATGAGCATCGAATGCACTGCGTTCCAATCCTCCAGTTTCTCAGATGCCGTTAGTTTTGTAATTTTCCCTTATAAAAAAAATGTATTTTATCCTAGCTTGCCACGAAGTTTGAATGGCCCTCGCCCATTCGTTGTAATTCGGACCACGCAATTGTATTGGCGTAATCACATTGCTAGAATTATCACTCCAGCCAAGATTATAATCAAGTCGACTTTCTTCTCGCTTTTCCTAGCATTCTTGTCACCACTAGCCATAATTTCTTATGGTGTTTGATGTGTAAAAAAAATTGTGTTTTAATTTTACCTAGGATGTTCCCTTGCTCTGTATGTCTCACCACAAATTCACTTGCCTTTCCATTCATCAGCTGATCAATATATATACACATAAAATCTCAGTGAAGCTGACTGTTATAAAGCTAACAGAATTTCAACCACTAAGTATACCTATAATTACTGTATTAATTTAGCTAAAAAATAATAGTCCCTAGAAATATGCTTCCACCAACTCCTAAATACACAGTAATAAAGTCTCACCAATAACTTTCATCTCAATAGTTATGGATACATAAAAAAATGAGATTGCAAGGAGAATGACTATTGTAGGTTTATGGTGCATTCAAACATTTCCAAGTGATAGACCTACAATGCGACCAAAACCATTACATTCATCTCCCACTAGATCAATATCGGAGTCTTCTACATCTTAACATTGGAGGATGTGTATAATTGTTATATATTTTTTAATCAGAGTTGATAACCTCTTCGAATGAAGACAATGTCCACCCTTTTAATCATCCTGTGAAGCAATTTGGTTAATCATCTTCTGAAGCAATTTGTTTTTTTTTTACTTTCGCTAAACTAGGAGATAGGACAGACATCAAGGGGAAGTAATTTGGATGAAGTGTATGTCTCAAAAAGTTTTTATACTTAATGCAAAGTCATGAACAATTTTATAATGTTATCATCTTAAATCGTGTAGAAGTTGGTTAATATGCTGCAACTAGAGAACAAGCTATACTAGAAAATGTTTTTATCTTACGCGGAAGTAACTAGTAATTCCTGATTAAGGCATATCTTTAATATGTGTTATGAAAATATTAGGTATATAAGTAAAATATTCATATTCTCCCAAAATAATGACATCTAAGCTTAGAGCTGATTAATTTAAATTGCAAGAAACCCACAAATTTACGATGAGGTGCACATTGATACATAATTAGCAAGTGTACTAACTTATATCGAAGTAATAAAATTTATAAGATTCATATCCACAGGAACTGTTTCAACTTCTACTCGGTAGTAACATTATTATTAAGAATCTTTGTAAAATGAGGGGTGCACTGAGGCAATTGGTTTGATTTGCAAAATAAAATAAAATGGTTATGGAAAAATTGGTTTAAGAAATAATATGGAGAGGTGACTAGGTCATTCGATTCATCTGCTCATCGCTCATTAGCAACCTGTTTCTTAAGTCTACGAATGTTATAAAGTTAACGACAAATTAACAAAATAGCTTAGGTCAATCCCTTGATCCTAAGCCCTCTTTTCTAATTATAATTCCCTAATCCCTTAGGTGAACCTATAATCA
>Ga0315913_1009197_pt1 | contig 11602 bp, 9 predicted proteins | sample MpolsnodulesMG_FD_207736 | JGI IMG/M metagenome (GOLD analysis project Ga0315913, IMG submission 207736) | Medicago polymorpha root nodule microbial communities from Los Angeles, California, United States - small nodules | ecosystem: Host-associated > Plants > Roots > Nodule | place: USA... | reverse complement strand
GGCCATACAAACTCTTCTTTAGCCTGCACACCATATTCTCTTTCCCTTCTTCGGATAATCCTTCGGGTTGGTGCATGTATATCTCCTCATTTAAGTCTCCATGAAGAAATGCAGTCTTCACATCTAATTTCTCAAGATAGAGATTTTCGCTGGCAACAATACTTAAGACAGCCCTGATAGTATTGAGCTTCACCACTGGAGCAGAAATCTCGGTGTAGTCAACTCCTTCCTTTTGTTGGAATCCTTTGACCACTAGTCGGGCTTTGTATCTCTTAGAGCCATCATGGTCCTCCTTTACTCGATACACCCACTTGTTGTGAAGTGCCTTCTTTCCTATGGGTAGCTTAGTTAGTTCCCATGTCTAATTGGAGATCAATGACTTCATTTTGTCTTTCATAGCAAGCTCCCACTTATTAGCATCTGTGGTCTGACATGCTTCATCATAATCTTCAAGCTCTCCTCCATCAGTTAACAACATGTAGTCTATGTATCTCCTATTTGGAGCATGAGGTCATGAAGACCTTCTCAATACAGGAACTGGAGTAGGATGCACTAGTGTGTCAGACGGTTGTATGATGCTTGATTCTGCCAATTCCTCTGACTTGGCACTCTCATCTGTGGGACTTCCTAAAACATGGTCCATCTCTACATAAACAGGCTCGCTCAATCCAGAGTCATTGGTGGTTGTGTTATGCATGTCTTTGTACATCACTCTTTCATTGAAGATCACATCTCTACTACAAACCATCTTTTTGTTTTCATCATCCCAGAGGCGGTAGGCAAACTCATCCTCACCATAACCGATGAAAGTGCACTTCTTGGATTTGGGATCAAGTTTATTTCTACCTTGATAACTAATATGCACATTTGCTACACAGCCGAAAACTCTAAGATGTGAGAGTTTTACCTCTTTTCCACTCCATACCTCTTCTGGTATTTTATGCTCCAATGACACCGATGGACCTCAGTTGATTAAATAAGCTGATGTGTTGACTGCTTCTGCCTAGAAGTTCTTTGGTAAGCCTAACTGCACACGCAAGCTTCTGGCTCTCTCAGTCAATGTTCTATTCATACGCTCAGCTACACCATTGTGTTGGGGAGTACCTGGCACAGTTCTTTCCATTCTGGTCATGTGCTCGTAGCAAAACTTCTTGACTTTGGTGTCTTCATATTCACCACCATTGTCGGTTCTGAGCTTTTTTATCTTCAAATCTGTCTCATTTTCCACCATGGTTTTCCATCTCTTGAAAGCTTCGAATACTTCAGACTTGTGTTTTAGAAAGTATACCCATACCTTTCTAGAGTGATCATCAATAAAAGTCACGAAGTAATGCTTCCCACCAATGGATGGGACATTTGTTGGACCTCAAACATCAGAGTGAACAAGCTCGAGTTTCTCCTTCTTTCGGGTTCTTCCACTTGTCTGAAAGCTGACTCTCTTCTGCTTTCCAAGTATGCAGTCTTCACATATGTCAATTTCTATTGACCGAAGACTTGGTAGTTTTCCTTTTGAGTGCATAACCTTCATCCCCTTTTCACTCATATGGCCTAATCTCTTGTGCCATAGATTGGAATTTTCATTTGTTGCAACTACAATCAAATGCCATGCTCCGGCTGTCTTGTAAAGAGTACCACTTTTTCTACCGCGAGCTATCGTCATTGCACCTTTTGAAATCTTCCAATCATCATCGTGGAAGACTGTTGTGTAGCCTTCACTAGCCAACTGGCCTACGAAGATTAAGTTTTTCGTGAGGTCAGGAAAATGTCTGACATTTCTTAATTCCCATACAGACCCATTCAACTTAATCTTAACTTCACCTTTGTCCACAATCTTACAAGATTGTTCATTTCCAAGGTAAACTTTACCAAGGTCACCAGGGACATAATTCCTGAAGAATTCTTTTTGGGAAGTAGCATGAAAAGACGCTCCAGAGTCTAACACCCAAGACTCTTCCTTGCTCTCCAAAGAACATATCAACGTGTCACCTCCTCCTGAGGTGGAAGCAACATTTGCCTCATCTTTCGCCTCTTGATTATTTGCTTCGAGCCTGCACTGATTTTGGAAGTGCCATGTCTTTCCACAATTCCAACACTCGATATTTTTCGAGTTGTGAGAACTACGATGATTTCTGGATTTGGATCGTCTGGCCTTTGATTTACCACGTCCATTTCCTCTGGTTGAATTTCTTCCTCTTAACTCTGTATGCAATACTGAAGAGGATGAAGATTCACCCAACTTTCTCCGTCTGATCTCTTCACTGAGAACCAGATTACGAACATCATCAAATTTCATCTTTTTGCTTCCCGATGAGCTACTCACAGCCGTGACAGTAGCACTCCAACTATCTGGTAGGGAAGACAAAAGTATCAATGCTCGTACCTCATCGTCAAATTCGATACCAACTGAACTTAATTGGGTTGTGACAATATTAAGTTCATTGATATGTTGCGCCACTGATGCGCCTTTTATCATCCGAAGTGTAAACAACCGCCTCATCAAATGAACTTTATTTAATGCTGAAGGCTTTTCGTACATGCTAGAAAGAGCCTTCATAAGACCAGCGGTGGTTTTCTCTTTTGCTATGTTAAAAGCAACATTTCGAGATAACGTCAATCGCACAACACCAAGTGCTTGTCTATCGAGAAGGTTCCACTCATCATCCTTCATCGAATCTGGTTTCTTTTCTATGAGAGGTTGATGTAGCTTTTTCTGATACAAATAATCTTCGATCTGAATCTTCCAAAAGCCAAAGTCCGCACCATCAAACTTTTCAATTTTCACATTTCCTTCATCTGCAGCCATGACTCCCACTTGAATCTAACTTCCTCTGGATCTTCTTTGACAATTTTTGTGAACCATTATGCTTTAGAACACCTCCGTGAACAAATTGGTAACACAGACCAATTTTTGCACTCTTCACAAAATTACTATTCACGAAATTACTATTCACATGATAGTACTTTTGCCAAAAGAATAACAGAGATACACAACCAGGCGCTCTGATACCAGTTGTTAGGAAACTACGCATAATTCCCCCATAGTCAGATTAAGTGGAAGTGAAATAAATGCGGAATAATAACACACAAAATTGTTAACGAAGTTCGGCCAATAATGTCTACTCTCCAGACTGCTGCAAATCTCTTTAATAAAAAGGGAAATATATGTGTTTACAAACACTCACAAACTCTCACTACCCACAACCCAATTACACCCAAGAATTTTCTTTAAAATTCTCACACTGAGTTTTTCTCTAACTCTCTATTGATGTAATTCACTCACTTGTGTTGTTGTGTTTTTGATTCTGATACTTCTTCCTTCAAATGCACCTCTATTTATAGAGGTAATGAACCGTGAAAGTTGAAAAGTTATGCAATCCTTTCACACCAAAGTCATCTAACAAAAGTGTGAAACCTGTGTATGAATGTCATGCTTTCAAACTTAGCAAGCTATGCTTCTGCACGGAGCTATACCATAGGCTTATTATTTAAAAGAAAAATGCAACATACAATAAATGCATGAGACTTTGAGTGACAATTTGCTTCAGCAAATTGCTTTGGCTGGTTATCCCACGTGCATGTGGGTCCCCACACAATGTTCACAAACACCATCTTGGCCAGAACTTGTAAGCAATGGTGGCGGTGCTCCTCCTTGCATTGTAAGTTACTTTAAAATTCAATTTTTCAATGTTTTTACCTCCTAAGATCTTAATCAATCGTTTGGGTTGAGACACCAAATGAGTATTATGTAAGAGGTCTAGGTTAGATATTTGATGCGTATTAGAATATATGAAATTAATAGAGTTAGTTAATTATAGTTGTAGGTAGTTATAGTTTGTTATTAAGGAGTTTGGTTTAATCAATCTTTCAATATGAAACACAAGATTTTTCCTTTGTATCAATCTACCAAGACTACTTCTTGTATGAAGTTGATCTTCATCTCTTCGATCCCATGATTCATAACACTGCTAACATTTTTTTTCTTCTAATAACAAATTAATTACTAGCATTTTTTCATCCGCTTGGATTGGCACAGTGGTGTAGGATTGAGGCTTAGAGTTTGCTCATCCTTAATGCCTCAAGTTCAATTTTCCCTAATCCAATTTAGACGAGTTAGTTTAACTTTTTCAAATAAAAATTCACTACCAACATTTTGTCATCCAAATAAAAATCGTTCTTTTTACTTCTGCTTTTCAATTGATTTTTTTCCTTCAATTGATAGATTTCACAAAAAACACTTCAATTCACGAAAGAGATAGACACGAGTGATATATTAGTGGATCAATTTTAATAAATGGGGATTATTAATCTTTCATTTGTGTCTATCTCTCTAATAAATATACAAATGAAGCATAGATAAATGTTGTGACATAGAGAATGGTCAATATTGTTGTGTTATGTGTTTTAGTAACAAAATGCAACATTATATTTAGGACGATGAGGTTGCTATGGTATGCTAAACAATCCTCAAGTCAGAAGAGCTATTCACACTATGAAGGTAAGGATTCTCAACAAGATATATCATCATATCTATTTATATCATTATCTAATTAACGATCGTATTATATACTATGCTATATTTTTTGTCAAATAGGAAAGTGTAGTTGGTGAATGGGCCTTATGTACAGACCGACTCAAATACAATCATGATCTTGGGAGTATGATTCCCTACCACAAGAATTTTACTTCCAAAGGATATCGAGCATTAGTCTACAGGTTATTAATCTTCAAACATATAACATCATTGTTTTACATTTATGCTTTTAAATTCAAAGCATCCTAAAACATGATATTGTTTTGCAGTGGTGATCATGACATGTGTGTCCCATATACCGGAACCCAAGCATGGACAAGATCAATTGGATATAAAATTGTTGATGAATGGAGGATTTGGTTAGCCAATGGTCAAGTTACAGGGTACTTCTTCAGCTATTCATTCTTTTTATTATCCCATATGATGAACTTTCTTAACCTACATTATGAACATTAAAATATTTTAATTCATTAAACGGAATCAAGGTTAGAACGACAACCATTATAAAAGAAAACGAAAAAAGCAAAAGACAATGAGATACGATTTTTATTTATGCGGTTTGGTTAATAATAAAGCTAAATTGTACCAAGGGGGTTGTCGCCCCCACGTCCCTGACCCCCCACAACATCAATTGGGTCTAACACACATTTGGGTCTACCATATTTAACCCTTGTTTAAATTTTGCATTTTGCAGAAAACCTCATTATATATATCATCCTTTTTCCCTATAATAAATATATCATCCTTTTTAATAGATATAATTTTGTAGTATATCAGTTCTATGATAAATGAGCCGATTTGTAATAACATTGGTCTAAGTAATTAGTACTTAGAGTTCAACCTGTTATCAAAACACTAAAAATTAATGTGTTCTTTTAACAGTGTATAGAAGGTCTAATTTTTTACTAGAGGTTGAGTTAGTTTTCCTTATTTGGTTGCAGGTATACACAAGTATATGCCAACAATCTCACATTTCTAACCATAAAGGTAGGTAAAAAAAATATTTATAAGTTGTACAAATTAACTTACATTGGTATATATAATAAGTAATAATATCTCTATACAGGGATCTGGGCATTCTGTTTCGGAATATAAGCCAGCTAAATCATTGCATTTTTACAAGCAATTTCTGGATGGATTGCCTATATAAGAAACAAAGAGAAGGAGGGATAAAAATCAGAAGTTACGGTGCTTTAGATATTTTTGTATGGTTCATGAAAAAGTTCATAAGTGTATGAAGAAATTATCTCTGTACTATTTTTTACCTCCAAACATGACACCTTATTAATAACATGTTAATTAAATTTCACTTTTTATCTATCTATTTGCCTCTTGCTTCAAGAAAAAATAAAAATCTCTCTATTTGTCTTTACTCACAAAATTAGTCGTCTATTTTTTAAATTCGTTATATTTCAACACTTTCATCACCTGAAAACTTCGGTTCAAAAATTGATGACATAGAAATTTATTTGTTGATGTGGCAATGACGTTGTTAATGTGGCATAATTTTCTTATGAAGTACTAAAGTCTTGGAAATATTTGATTTTGCTAAGGAAACTGAAAAAGAAAAAATCTACTAGAACTACTTATAAGCTCGATTATCCAACTTCTTTTTTTGAAACAGCGATTATCCACCTAATTCAATTTATATGGTTTAAGAAACAAAATACCAGATGATATATGTGAACTGTGTTTAAATTAGGAAACTTGCTTAGGTAAGGACACTTTCTAATGATATTATATATTTTTGATTGCATGTGTGTTTTATGCATGGTTGTGTGTTTATTAATGTCATAATGTATTTGATAATTGTTTGCCTTTCATATGCTTTCGAAAAATATTTGAACTATTTGTTGAAAAATAATATCAGATGTTGTGTGTCCCTACACTATCACTTTCTCGTCAATTTAGTCCCTAAATTATGAATATATTCCTAATAGTCCTAAAACTATACAAAATCTGTCATTTGAGTCCTTAAAGTATATGAAAATCTATCAATAGTCATAATAATAGGAACTAAATAGACGGACTTCATATAATATAAGAATTATTTAGCATATTTTTATAGTTAAGGGATTAAATTGGTGAGAGATTGTTAGTAATTATGTGGAATACAAGATCATGATGGCCTCCACGTCAAAGGGCTACTAGTAAACTTCATTCATGGCCTCCACGTCAAAGGGCTACTAGTAATTAGGGTACAGATTGTTAATTTTGTATTTAGTTTTATAAAGAGGACATCTAAGACCCCATTATTTTGAATATAATATTATTACTAAAAATGTTTATCTAAATTCTTTTTCTTTGTGGGCTTTTCATCCAATTGAAAACAAATTATACTTTCATAACATACCACAATATGAAGCGTAGAGAAATGATAAGAGTGATAAGTGCTCAAAAGTGATCTAATTTATGTGTTAGTTTAGGCATTTTGGTGATTTGTTTTACAAGTTATTGATGGAAAAGCTTCAATTATGTGCAGTAATGCCATTTATGCTTTACATGCCTTACTCAACCCTTTTTGTGCAGGAAAATGCAAGCAAGGATAAAATTGTACCAAGTTCACAAGATTTCGCCATTAGCGAGATTTTCGCCATTAGCGAAATGTTGGCAAAGTTCCAGTGAGGTTTCGCTATCAGCGAAGTTCAGAAGCAGAAGGCCCAACCTCACTATTAGCGAATATTTCGCCATTAGCGAAGTTGCATCAGAAAGATTTCGCCATCAGCGAACTTCAGGAAATTCAAGTGGATAAGGGACACATGGAGCAACTCCATTGGTGCAAAGGCAGATTTTATGCATTTCGCTAATAGCGAAATATTTGGCAATTAGCGAAATTTCACAGAAGTGGCCCATATAAATAGTTTTCTCCTCTCTTTCCAGGATTCCATTACATTTTCTATTACATTTTTCTGGTTTTTAGAGAGAGACTAAGGCATTTCTAGAGAGAGAAACACAAAGCAAGGTAGTTAAGAGTAGATTCAACCCAAGATTTATTGAGACAACATGAATCTAGGCATGGAATCTTCATCTTTTCTCGAATTCATCCTTTGCAAAGCTATCATAGACAGATGTAGCTACATCTACCCTTGTGGGTTTTGAGGTATTCAAGCAAGCTAATATGTAACTCTTGATCTTTTAATATATGGTTCTAGCTTATTTATTCAATATTGTTGTTATTCTTATGTTTAATGCTTTATTGAGATGCAAAATGATATTGACAAATACTTTTGGATCTAAGAAATAGAATAACAATCTATCTTAAATTTTCATTCTAGACATAGATGTTAATATTTGATAATCACTTTTAATCTAACACTTAATGCTTTTAAGTCGTTTAATAGGTTGGGAAATCGTCGATTAAACGATCCAATCGACTTTGTGATCGTTTGAATGTTTGGGAAATTGACATCTAAACGATCCCTTAGAAATAACGATATCATTTGGACACAAATGATATTGTCGAGTGATTGTGATAATATCGTTTAAAAAGCTAGAATCCGTTATTTGATCGAGAGATTGCAGCTGTTACGCTTGGTTGATGTCTCTGACCCCAAGCGAAATAGCCCTATCTCGTCTCGTTTTACTTTTATGTCGAATAGTTAAAAATAGTTTTACACAAAACAAACATTTATACCCAAACACTTAATATGATAAATGACGTTAAAATGCTTAAGATATACGCAACTCCCTGTGGAAACGATCTTATTATACTTACGTGTAAATAGTTTTATGATATGTAAAAATCTTACATCAAAATGGCGCCGCTGCCGGGGAGTAGCAAGATAATATCATAAGTATTGAAACAATTTTGTCATTTTAAGCAATTTTGCACAAATTTTTTTTTTGTACATACATATACACATATATCATTCATTATCCATTTTGTTGCTAACCACTTGGTATAGTCTTTTTGAACTTTGTTTATGCGAGGTACCGTTTCCAAAGAACAACTATAGTTTGATCCAGAAATAGAGAAAACAACTCGTAGAAACAACGCTAAAGCAAGGGAAGAAAAGAGACTAGCTAGACTGGCTCAACAAGCGGGATCTTCCGTTTCTATTCCCACTACTTCCAGTTCTATTCCTAGGGAATCTCCTAGGGGATCTCCACACTCTTCCGCACCATCATCTCCGAGAAGTGAAAGAGTTGTAGTCATGAAACTCGAAGATGAAGAACCTCAAAATGCACTACCGTGTTGGACTAGTCCAAGAAGACTTGCCCGTATTGGAAGGCAAAATACAAAGCAAATTGAGATGAAATCGGGAAGGATTCAATTGGTGACTCATCATCCCTTTTCCGGTCTTGATCATAAGGACCCCTATAAACATCTCACAACTTTCTATGGTTTAGCCGGTACACTTGGAGCTAGAGTGGATGAGGAAGAGACCGTGTTTGCAAGATTGTTCCCTCATTCGTTGATTGGGAAAGCTAAGGAATGGTACTTGGATTAATCAACAGATGTGATGACCGATTGGAATGCCTTGGAGAAAGCTTTTCAAGAAAGGTTTTTCCCAGAGGATAGACTCTTGGAAGCTAAAACTGCAGTTACAACATTTAATCAAGGTGCTAATGAATCACTTTGTGAAGCTTAGGATCGTTACAAGTCTTTGTTGAGAAATTGTCCAAAACATGGTTTTGACAATCGAATGCAAATCTACCTCTTCCGCCAAGGACTTAAAAATGAAACCAAAGTTTTGTTAGATGCATCCGCGGGTGGCGGTTTAATTTTGAAAACTCCATTCGAAGCCATGAAGATTATTGACCAAATGACACTCACCGACCGCAAAACATCTCACAACCGAAGCCCTTCACAAAGGAAAGCCGGTATTCTTGGATTGGAGTCTAGTGATGTGTTGTTGGCACAAAACAAGCTCCTCACTCAACAAATAGAGGCTTTGCAAAAAGGTATCAAAGACATGCCCAATCAAATCCTAGAGCAATTCCATAAAGATGGAGGTACTTCACAAGTTAACGCTTGTGAGTTGTGTTTCGGCGACCATCCCATGGATGTTGTCCCCCACCATGCGAAGAAGAGGTAAACTTTGTGGGAAACCAACAAAGACCAAATCAACAACAAGGGCACCAAGTCGGTAGTTCAAGTCAAGGACAATATTCGGGCAATTCCAATCAAGGGAGATATCTGGGTAACAACAACAACTTTCCAAGAGGGAACCAATATGGCCAACCATGGAGACCACCACCCAACTACTACTATCAACAACCATACAACAACTACTATCAATACCCGCCCCAAAATAATCCACAACAACAACAACATCGCCCTCAAAGCACGGATGAAACCTTGAACCAATTCATGCAAATGTCTATGGTCAATCAAAAGAACATTGATGCATCAATCAAGGGTCTTGAGACACAAATGGGTCAAATGGCACAACAAATAGCTCAAGCCACCCAACAAGGAGGAGCGTTCACCACCAACACACAAGACAACCCAAAAGGGAAAGAGCATTGCAAAGCCATATCAACAAGGAGTGGTAAGGTGATTGGTAAAGGAATAGGTGATGACATTGAAGTGGAGTGGAAGGTTGTTGAAAAGTTTGATTTTGAGGAGGATGATGTTAAGGTAGGTAGTGAGAGGGAAGTAGAGGAAGATAAAGGAGAATTAGTTGAAAATGAAAAAAGAGAAGTAGTTGAAAAAGATGAGATGGAGAGGAAGAAGAAAGATGTGGTGAGAGAGAAGGGAAAGAAGAAAGAAGTTGAGAAGAAGGTGTCGACTCAACACTTGCCTTATCCACATGCTCCATCAAAGAAAGACAAAGAAAGGCAATACGCAAGGTTTCTTGAGCTCTTCAAGAAGTTACAAATTGACATTCCATTTTCGAAAGCCTTGGAGCAAATGTCGGCATATGCCAAATTCATGAAAGATATCCTTTCCAAGAAAAAGAGAATTAATGATGAGGAAACCATCCAACTTGATGCAAATTGTAGCGTCATCATCCAACAAAGATTTCCCAAGAAAGAACAAGATCCGGGAAATCACTTTGAGTATCTAAGCTTTATGCTTTCGGATCGTTTAATAGATGGAGAAATCGTCGATTAAACGATACAATCGACTATTGGATCGTTTGGTAGTTTGGGAAATCGACGATTAAACGATACAATAAAAATCACAACTTCATTTGGACACGAATGATGTTGTCGAGGGATACGTGATAATATCGATTGATAATTGGAATCCGCAACCCTAATCTGAGAATACGTATAAGTGGGTTGATGAAGTTTAATTCCAGCATAATCATTTCCCTGTTAACTCTCATACCTTTTACAATTACGTAGTTTATAGTTCATGAAACAAAAAAATCACGAAACCCTAACTCAGAACGATATCGATTGTTGAACGGCTTAGAATATCGCACCAGTCCCTGTGGAGACGATAACATAAATACTTACTTTTGATACTACATCAGATATGCTAATATTTGTTCAAGTGTACATAACCGTAGACAAAGTTTTTGATATCTTATAAGGTTCTGAAAGAACAAAAGAGAGCAAAGGAATCAACAATATTAAAGCTTGAAGCATCTGAAGAAAAGTGCTCCTGAAGTGATGACGTCATCAGAAGCAAGTTCGTCAGAAGCATCTTATCAGAAGCAATATCACCAGAAGCTAAAGTTCATCAGAAGATGAGAGACTTCAAACTTCAAAGGTTGTTCAACGGATTTAATCTCGTCCAGCATTGCAGAAGAATGAAAGAGTGAAGCAACGACCAATTTGAAAGGATTTGAAAGCATTAGATGCTTGTTCTCTCAAGAGCGTTGACAAAGGACAATTGTACGAACTGTACAACCACTTCCTCCACTACTCTGTTCGTGCCTCTGCATCAAGACAAGAATAACAGCTATGCCTGCAACAATGTGAAGGTATTTTAAGAGGGGGTTTTCAAAATTTTAATCCTCTTTGCGGAAGAAATCCCATTGAAACGGATCTTGATTAAATTATTAATCACAAATCAAACACATACTTAAACAATTTAAGGATTCATGTGTTTACCTCTTGAAGAGCAGAACCTTTGTAGAAGAAATATTTCTGATCACGAGCAAAGCAAAGCAG
>Ga0315913_1009196_pt1 | contig 11603 bp, 4 predicted proteins | sample MpolsnodulesMG_FD_207736 | JGI IMG/M metagenome (GOLD analysis project Ga0315913, IMG submission 207736) | Medicago polymorpha root nodule microbial communities from Los Angeles, California, United States - small nodules | ecosystem: Host-associated > Plants > Roots > Nodule | place: USA... | reverse complement strand
CAAGGTTTCAATGCACCACGGACTGCCACGTCTTCATTTTATAAGGAAATTGAATTGAAAACTCAAGGGGTAATTATTCGTGGGTTTTCAACGAAATTCAATTCGCACCATATATAGCCTCTTGAGCGATATTTTACAGGGTGACAATATAATATAGACCGTATACATTATTTATTGAAAGGTTAAATCTATTTTTGATTCCTTTAGATATATCAATTTTTCGTTTTAATCCTTCTAAAATTTTCCTCTGACTTTTAGTCCTTATAAAGTATTCAATCACAACTTTGGTTCATATTTTTAAATAAACTCATGTATTTTTTAATAAGTTCATATTTGTAAGGTAAGGATTGCTCCCACTTATAAACACATTATCAGGTCATGTCCTGTCCGATGTGGAACTCTTAACAATGATTGATTGGTCATTAATTACTAGTTACTAGTTTATAATAATATTTGTGATTATTCAACCGAATAATATCTAAATTATTATTTCTAACACTATTTTAATCTTGCACATTGAGACACACAGTTAGTAGACAATTTTTTTTTTTGGAATAACAGTAGACAAATTATTTGTTTGTTTTGTTATCATAAAAAACATCAACAATAAGACATCGTATTTTAATCAACTTGGTTCTAATATATGTAGCACTGACACATGTGTTACATTAATTACTTTCAATTTTTAAATTATGGTTAAATCCACTTTTGGTCCCTCAATATTAAAAAAAATGTAGTTTTGGCCCTCTATTTTTAATTTTTTTTTTAATCCCTTTTGTGTGAGTGTTTCATATATAGACATAAATTTGAACCATGGAATCAAAAAACATGTAAATGGAAAATATAGATTTATAAAGTATGAACAAAACTCTAGAAAAGAATGTTTAAAAATGGTGGACTAACCTTCCTTCATGCTTGTGCTTTGAATGTTGGACTCACTAGTTAATGTCTCAGCGAGCTCTTCAATGAAGAGATGAAAATTGCAACTTATTACTCCCTCGTCCTTTAATATAGGCATCCATTGCCTTTTTTACATTTCTTAAAAAATATTGTCAGTGTAATTAATGTGTATGTTTTGTGTATTAACATTACTAAATTATCCTTTGTTTGTATATGTATTAAATTTGACTTTTCATATTTTAAGACAAATTAGTAGTATTAAGTAGGGGTATGTTTAGGAAAAAAATTAATAAATGCATCTAGTAATTTGAAAAGGGGTTTACATTTAGGGATAAAAATAAAGTCAAATGAGGACTTAAATATAGGGACGGTGGGAGTATAATGTAAAACATGAACATTAGTGTAGGTTTTATATAATGTTGTTATTCTTTTATGTTTTATAGTTCACGAAGGGATGAAGGAGTTTCAACTAATTGTCAAAAATCAAATTGTTGTAATTGATTTTAAGAAGTCTAGTCCCACATCGCAAATTTGTAAACAATATAGAGGGGATTTACCTATAAAAGTACAGCCTATGACTTACCTTACGTTGTAGTACTTGGACTCAGGTTTCAGCCGATGTCGAAATAATTGAATTTTGCTAGTGTAAAATTTTTCTTTCTGTTATTTATGATTTCTGGTGGAAAGAACCTAGATGCATTAAATAATTGAGATGAAAATTCTACCTATAAAATATGTTTGTAAACTTTTATGTAACACATATTCGGGAGTAATATATTTAGGGAACCAACTTATCCTTATTGGGAAGTGTTTTATTTTGGAGTTGTCTCCTAGTTATAGTGGATTGCATATCTCTAGTTATTGTTCAGGTGTTAATTTTGAAGATTATAACTGAATGCATTTTATTAATGCCATGCTAGTCATTTTGAATTTCGAATTTTATACAGGATAATATAACAGATACTGGATCATTAGAAAAAAGAATTGAGTCGAATTACATGGAATTTCAGTTCTTGCCATAACATAAGTGCAAGATACAATTTCCTTTCAAAAAAAAAAAGTGCAAGATACAATTATCGGGGCATACATGAATCATAATTATAAATTCGACATTATTTTTGGGTAGGTAGATGAAATAACAAAACCATCATAAACTCACACATATAAGGTGAGATGTCGGAGTTCGAATCCCGATCAAAATGTTCGATAACAATTCAACATTTTTGCCAGTTTAGTTAGAACTTATAGGACAACTCGTCAGTTAGTTAATGTTAATGAGAAATAATAGTGTGGTTGGTGCTGAAAGTAGTATTGACTATAGTATTGATTGTTTCGGGAAATGATTTAGAGTTAGTGGCTAGACTTGTGTTTGTAGTGAGAGAATCCACTAAGATGTAGTCTCATCCCACTCCTATTTTTTCATATAGATTGGTGATGTTGCGGACTCAAAAATTTTGCACGTTGATCCTTCAAAAATATCATTTGTAAATTAATGTGTAATTTAACTTTTCAAATTTCAAGATGAATTAATAATATTAATAAGAAGTATGTTTGTGAAAAAAATACATATACTAAATTGCAGGAATTGAATCCTCTCATGCCTTTAAAGAAAATACATATACTAATATGTCTATAATTCGTCATTTTAGCCGGTCACCTTTTTTTCTTCTTTGTCAAACAATCATCGTTTATTTAGTATGTATGAAAGTTGATTGGTTTTATTTTGATTTTTTTTTTGTCAAGTAGTCTAGTGGTTAGAATTCACATTTTTCAAGGTGAATAAGTGAGGTGTCCGGGGTTCGAACTCCGACCCCTACATAATAATGCATGTCCCTGCCAACTGAGCTAAGCTCACATGGGCTATTTTGATTTTAATTAATGCGCACATCTTCTACAATCGGAACAATTCTTGGAAATTACTTACTTGGGCAAAGGTGTTTGGACATTAAATTTAGACACACATACATAATTAAGAAAAGATAGAGAGAAAATTATTAAATAATATTTATTTTTTAAATAATTAAATAAAATGTATTTTTGTATGTGTGCGCCTAAGTAGTAAGTAATGTACTCGATAGCTTAACCCCAAACAAGACTTTCTCGCAATTCTAATTATAAGTGCAAATGTGTAGTGTTAAGACACATTAAATAGACACTTTACAGACATAATAAACGATCTCACATATTTGTGATATTTACCTTTTTTCTTTTGTTCCTAAACGCTATATATATGGTCTTATGACCATCCAAAACTTGCTCCTACCATCAAGCATTTTTAGTCAAAATCATTTTGTTTCAATTACAGTCTATTTCTGCATAAGATTATTGTTTATTAGATCCTTCATTGTCCATAGTTATCTTAGAAACAACTAGAGCCATGTGCATTGATTCAGATCCCAGGATTGGCAGGAAGCTATAGACAAAATGTTTGCCAATAAATTAATGAAACATCCAACAACATCGGCACTGTCACACGATATCGTTTCAACTTTAAACGATATGTTAAAGCATGGATCAACGATGCAAGAAGAGTATTGACATTCCATAAATTATGGAAAAATTATGGTCCAAATAGTTTGGGAATGATGACTCGACGATTCAAGCTTGAGTTCACAACTAGATGATTTTACTTTTGAACTTTAGCAAGATGTTTGGTCCTTGGTACAATTGATTGAACTTTAGACGAAGTAATCCATTGGATGAATTATTGTATAAATGTTTCAATGTAGACGAAATAGTTTGAATACTTGATTTTACTTTCCTTGTGCTTGTTGTAAAAATTAGCTATCTCAAACTTTGTGAAACAAGCAAAAATGAAACTCAATGAAACTATGAGAAAATGCAAAAATGGAACTCAATAACTCTCTTCTTATATCCTTCAACCAAATGTGACTCCATCTCTAAACTTTTCTCAATCATGGTATTTCTATATAGATATTTTCCATGTGAAAAAAACATATATATGTACCGAGAGATTAAGCTAGAAATAATCTTTTAAGATATATAGGTACTGAGAGATTAGTTTATATGCACTAACCATGTAAAACTTTTTATACATGCATCAAAATAACTATCAAAGAGACTTTTTTTACTAGACAATACACTTGGTCCAGATAGTTTGACATTGATTACTGAACAATTCAAGCTTTAGTTCATCAACTAGAGGATTTGGTCCTTGGTACATATGATTTATCTTTAGATGAAGTAATATATTGGGTGAATTGTTATACAAATGCAGATGCTTCAATCCAAACAATATGGTTTAGACCCAGATGCTTTCGCTGTGCTTCGTAATTTTGCACTTTACCTTAATGGTCCAGATAATTCTGAATCTAAACTCACAAAAGTGGTGGACTAAATATAGATAAAAGTATGAACAAAAATCTAAAAAAGAATGTATAAAAATGGTGGAGTGACCTTCCTTCATGCTCGTGGTTTGAATGTTGGACTCATTCGGTTAATCTCTTAGAGAGCTCTTCAATTAGGAGATGAAAGTTGTAAGGTAGGTGGAGAAATTAAAGAGTTAAAGTAAGTTTAAAATACCTAATATCAAATTGTCAATTGTCAAAATATCAAAATATTTGTCATATTGGTCTAAGTTCTTTTATAAAATGTTTATTTTTGTTTGTTTTAGAGTGCATGATGGGATAATGAACTAGCATGCATCATAAAAATGTAGGAGTAATTGATTGATTATAATAGTTGAAATGAGAAAGAAGGTAGAAAAACACCATGTCGTTTGTTAGGCCATGGAGATGAGATTTACCTATAAAAGTGCAGCGAGCGTATGTTTTGTTATAAGTTGCGGTGGGGACTCAGTTATCAGCAGATGTCATTTGTTGAAATAATTTTGAGGTTCTCTTTAAAATAGAATTTTGCAACAGTGTTGAATTGTTTTGTGAATTTGGTTTGATGATCTTTTAATATATATGGTATTCTATTTGAAACATTGTCAAAACAAACCACATAACAATTTTACGTGTTAAATTGAGTGTAAATATTTAATAAACACATACTCTCTCTTATAAGCAAAATTCCACTTTCTAAAATGTGGAATATTTATAAATATGAGTTATTATTTGGATGTTAATTTGGTTCTTTATGGTTTTTTGGGTGTTAATAATATTGAATATTATAAGTGAATTTTTTTAATTTCCTAATCACATTGAATTACTTGCACTTTAAATTATTATCTTTTCTCTTCTTTTCACTTTGAATCTCCTCTGTATCCAATGTCTCCTCTCTTGTTTTTATCGACACCACAAATATTAGAAGCTATCTTGCTTCTTATCAATACGAAACTCTTCAAAATAATTTCATGCTTATCAGAGTGTCTCTGAATCAGAAAATTGAAATTCTTTTAGAATCTGATTATATGCATTCTATGATTCTCAATCTCTATAGCTTTTTCAAGGGGGTTTTATATTGATTTTGCAAAATCTTAAATTTTTTAGCTTTACTTTGATAGCTGCTAATTAGGTCTTAACAACTGTGTTCAACTCTTCACAAGTAAATTAACTCTTCATGAGTAAGTTCAGAAAATACATCATCATCATTATCTACATCAACATCAAAATCTGCATTGGAGGATGTGGTTGTCGTTAAAGCAATATTCGTTTCTTATTCATCGGAGTCAACATCTAGATCTTCTCATGTTTGCCATGAGACTTTTCTTGACTTTGTTTCTGAAAACCTCATTTTTGGAACATGTCATTTTTCATTTTCAATTTATGTGAGCTATATAATGTGAAGCGTAGACAAAAATTCATATACTTCGTAAATCAAGTGATTGAGTCTAAAAGATGTTAAACTTACACAAGTCACAATGTGGTGTATCAAAGCTTAAATAATGATTGAAAGAAATATTCACATTCAATGTTCGATAATGTTTTATATGAGGTTATGTGACTAAGAGAACATATGATATAATTAAAATGTGAAATAGAGTAGAAAATCAGGAGCACCTTATCGTTTGTTTTCACTTTTCAGTAGTCCCACATCGCAAATTTGGAAAAACATAGAGAGGGGATTTACCTATAAAATTGCGGTGTATGACTTGTTATACGTTGCAGTTCAGTTTTCAACTAACGAGAATTGTTGAAATAACTAGGAATTCCTTCTTAATTAATTTTTGCAATAGTGTTAATTAATTTTTGCAATAGTGTAAATTTTTTGTTTCAAGTATTATTCATTTCGATGTGAAGGGAGTTCTACTATGAGTGTAAACATTTACTGAACCCATACGTTGAAACCTAACTAATCATACATATATTGTGTAATGTTCAGAGTTGTCTCCTATTCTCTTTTTAAAGAATTTATTTTGTCTTAAATTATAAATTGTTTTACAATACAAATTATGAAACATTAATGTTATTTTTCTATTATACCATTAACTATTTATTATTATTTTTTCAAATTTTTAATATATATTTCTGTTGCGCTAAAAACACACTTAGAACAAGTGTACTCTATCGCAGAAGTAGTATAAAAGATTATCGTATCCACAGGGATTAATTAACAAGTACCAAACTAATTAAGATTAATTTATTATTTAGACGAACAAGTAGTAGAATAGTTTCGGTAACCAAGTAAAAAGTAACAATGAAGATAAAAGTGCGGAGATGTAAATCAATAGAGAGAAGTATAGGGTTGCGGTTTCACTTGCAAGTTTTGATTCCTTTATGTCTAGTTCCAATTCAATTCCTATTTTTATTGAATCACCAATCCCTTTACTAAAACTATTAATCCGTTTGGTCATTCGTGATTAATATTCTTTTTCCTAAATTAACACTTTGTTTGATCATGCAAAGAGTTCAAATTCAAGAAAAGCATAAAGTGCAAAAAGGTTGAATGATTGGAAGACTAAAATTAAGGTTTGGTAATGCAATAATTCTAGTCTCAATTGTCCTATAGGTCCACCAATTAACTGCAGTACGATCGCTGATCAATTAACTGATTGTTAACATGGAAATGTTTGATCATTCCTAATCATGTGATAAAATCAATAGAACAAACTTAATTGGAATAAAAACCGAAATTCAAATTAATAAACTAGAACATTTCAAAGTCTCTTAACTTGCAAGATCCACCTAAACCCTAGACAATGATTTAGCTATCCATGAACAAGAACACTAAAATCGAAATAGGATTCATGAAATTAGAGTAAGAAATAACCAAAAAAAGAATGCAGATTTTTGCTCCAACTTCAATCTCTATTACAAGATCTTCAAACTCTCTCTTGTTCTCTTCTCTAAATTCCAATCTGTAGCTTCTCTGTTCTCTCTCTAGCGTGTGATAGATCCTCCCAAACTGAATTGTGATGCTATTTATACTTGGTGTGCAGCCACTTGCTTGTTTCAAAAAGGCAAACATTCCCTTAATCATTAACGCCACACCCAATTTCCTTCACCTTATAATGTGGCCACAGAGCACTATTTTAATATAAGCAAAAATTGATACCATTATATTGCATTTATAAAAAATTTATCAATTTTTGCACTAAAATTTGCTTATAAAAAAAAGTTAAATTTATCAATTTTTGCTATAATTATAGTTTGTGGCCACATCAATGAATCATTCCTCCCACTGTCCAATATAATGGTTGCATAATATCATCATGCATAAGTTTTACAAATTGTACTTCTAAACAACTATCCTAAATCATAGTGTTTGAGTGTATTTGCATGAACGTATATATTGTCACTATTTGTTGCACCCAACTTTTGTAGAAGGAGTCATCATCACTAGACCTTATAAATCCCAACATTCATTCTCCAGAACATGATTATCACTTGAGTAATGTGAACATTCACCATGTTAAAGAGATTATAATTATAGTTAAATCCCAACATTCATTCTCCAGAACATGATTATCAATTTATCATAGCTAACAATCACTACACAGGATTTTATTAGAAGAAAATCTAAAATAGTTTTTTGAGCTCAATCATTATAAATGTAAAAATATAGTCAAGAAATTCTAAAATAATCTTTAAGGTTGAACTAATCTTTTAAGATACATAAATAATTAGAGATTAATTTATGTGCCTAAAACTTTTTTATAAGTGCAACAGAATTATCTATCGAAGTGACATTACTTCTACTCAATGATTCAAGCTTGAGTTCATCAACTAGATGTTTTAAGATGTTTTATTGTTGGTCCTTGGTCCTTGATCTTTAGATGAAGGAGTCCATTGGATGAATTGTTGTACACATGCTTTAATCCAGACGAAATGGTTTAAAGAGTGATCTAGATGCTTTAGTTCAAGCAAATTGTGTTGAACAATGATCTAGTAGTCCCACATTGCAAATTTGTAAAGCAATAGAGATGAGATTTACCTATAATAGTGCAGCGTATGATTATGTATATGTTGTAGTGGGAATTCAGTTTTCAGCTAATGACAATTGTTGAAATAACTATGAAGCCCTCCTTAATTGATTTTTGCATTAGTGTAAATTTTTTGTCTCCATTTCTGATCCATTTCAATGTGAAGGGATTTCCATCGAAATAGATTGGTAATGGAGATTAAAATTTTACCCTATAATATGAGTGTAAACATTTACCGAACACGTATTTGGAAACCCAACTAATCATATATTGGGTAATGTTTTAGAGTAGAGTTGTCTCCTACTTTCTCCGTTGTTTTGAAATTTTTTTTGTCTTAAATTATAAATCATTTTACAATACTAATGAATCATTAATGTTATTTTTTCTATTATAGCCTTAAAATTTATTAATTTTTCTTCTTTCAATTCTTTAATTTATTTTTCATATACCATTTATTTAGAATTTTTTTGTAATACACCTAATAATATCTCTTTCTCATACAAAGTTTGATGGTCATATTTCTTATGTTGGAAAAGATTCACACTGATAAAAATCCTGCAGATATGTGGATGAAAGTTGTAGCACGTGAAAAGCTTCAACTTTGTGCCGAGTTGATCGGCATGGATCGCAAGTGAATGAATTGCGAGGATATCTCCCTTTGGCTGGAGGGGGAGAATTGTTGGTCCCACCACGTGGGGCATGTTCCAGCCAAAAGGAAAATTGCAACAATCAATTGCCAAAGTCTTCTACACATTAAATGCATGGCTTAACTTTTCCTTTCAAATAATTTGGCTATTTATAGATTGTGCAGAGAACACACATAGCTTATGGTGGAGTAGCATGGCTAGGCATAACTTGTTGTGCAGAAAAGTGTGAATGTTTGAAATCCATTCCAAGTTTCACACTCTGAATGCTATGACTTTTGGTGTAAGAGGTGTGAACCAATTCCAACTCTTACGGCTCATTTCCTTTATAAATAGAGGCAATGACAGTGAAGGAAAGCATCAAAGCAGAAGTGACAATACAAAGCTTCTGTGTGTAGAAGTGTGTGAGAGAAAAAATAGTGTTGAGTAAATCCAGAGTGTGGAAAAAATACATCGGGTGGGTATCATCTCTATAACTTCTAGGTGCTATAAAATAATAGCATTCGAATAGGAGTAGGTCTCACGGAAAACACTATATTGTATCTCTTGTGTGTGTAAGAGAGTGGAGAGAATATTGTAATATTCTTTAATTTAGTGGAATATTTTTTGGAGTTTGTCCCGTGGTTTTTCCCTCGGTATTAGAGGGTTTTCATCTTAAATATTGATGTTCATTTTTTTATCGCTACCATTGCGCTACAAAATCCAATCTCTTTTTAGATTTTGGAATTTTAATTTACACTTGCCTTAAGATCGTCGATCCCAACAAAGAGCACCATGTCGTATTTTTATTACTAGTGGGCATCGCCAGTTTGTAAGGCCATAGAGATGAGATTTACCTATAAAATTGCAACGTATGAGCTGTCGTAGCTGATATTATTTATTAAAGGTTTTGTAATAGTGTAAATTTTTTTCTCCATTGTCACTTGGGTCTTTTGATATGTAAAACATCTTATCTAAAAGACCTTGACCAATTGAGATAAATCTTTTATTTATTACGACTAAAATAAATGTATAAACTTTATTCTTTCAAAAAAAAAATGTATAATTTTTTTTTGAAGAACTACTAAAAAACTCTTGTTTATTGGTGATAACATAATATTTTTTCTTTTATTTGCAAAAATTGATTGAATATTTTTTTTAAGAAGCAAAATTTGATTGAATATTTGCGTTGAATTTGTTGTGGACTTTATTTGCTTATATCTATGGAATTAAATTTTTACGTGAAATATTTTTACCACGTTCATTGCGAATATGATGTGTTTATATACAGGAAAGTTAATATGATAAAATTTTGAGAAAGTAAATATGATAAAATGTTGAAAAACTCATGACTATCTATTTTTAAATATCAACATTAATGCAGTGTTTCTATTAAATATTATTTTGTTTTATATGCAAAACACTGTTAAATATTTACACCGCACTCATTGCGGATTTTATGTGCTTATATTCGGGGAAGAAATTTTTTATATATCGATATGAGAAAATTTTAAAAATTAATGGCTATTTTTTTAAATATCAACATTAAATATATATATTTTATTTTGCATGTAAATTAGTGAGATTAAGAGATTAAAGGATCCTTTCAAAAAAAGAGATTAAAAGATATTAGAATAAATTATTTTCCTATATTTATGACACGAGAAGAGAATAAACTATATATATATATATATATATATCATAATACACTATTTTTTTATTATTTAATATTAAATTGACCTTGAGGCACACAAAATTATTAAAATGTTATGAATAATAAACTTAGTGGATGCCCATCATTAATCTTCCACCTTCCTATAACGCTCATTAATGAATGAATGTTTAGTGATCATTAATTGCTTTGATCATTCACTTGCTCATTTGTGTCATATGAATAAAACTCATATTTTAGTGTAAAGATAGACTTGAGAAGTACTCTCTTCAGTCACTATTATAAGTAAAAGTTAACTTTTTAGGTTCACTCAATAAATGATGTATGTGGTCAATATATAGATCACATACATTATTTATTGAATGAATTTAAAAAGTGAAGTTTTGCTTATAATAGTGACCGGAGAGAGTAATTAATATAATATAGAGTCTTGCTAACTTGTGCCCTTACGCAACATGTTAACGATTCTAAAAAGAGTAAGTATTTGTTGAGAATAGTTAATACACTTGAAGTATTTAACTTTTTGATAAATAAATTAACACAATTTCTAATGCAAAATTTATATGCTTAGTACATTAACATGTGTCATTCGGGTACATGTTAACATTTCCCTATTATATATTCTCTTGTTCTCCATTTATCCTTTTCTCTCTACTCTTCTATGCTATATAATACTCCTCTTGCAATACTTTTGATTAATTTTATAACATGATATTAAAAGTATAACCAACATCATTTTAAACAATTTGGCGGACATCAAAATTTAACCAAATATGAAACTTCTGACAATATAATTAAGGGTGTCTAAGTCCCTTACCACTTGGATCAATCTATTGTTGATTACTGAACATCAACTTTAACCTATTAGTAATAGATATATTATGAGTAACCAACTTATATTGGATTGTGATTGGACGTTTCTTCCTTCACATGGAAATAGCGGCGGTATTCTCTTCAGAGAAAAGAAAATGAATATATCTCTCAATTTTACTTTTGTTGGTGAAGGATTCTTGGGGGTTTTCTTGGGTGGGGGGTGGGGGTGGTGTGTGTGTGAAGCATAAGTGTTTTGTGAATAATGTGT
>Ga0315913_1009194_pt1 | contig 11605 bp, 12 predicted proteins | sample MpolsnodulesMG_FD_207736 | JGI IMG/M metagenome (GOLD analysis project Ga0315913, IMG submission 207736) | Medicago polymorpha root nodule microbial communities from Los Angeles, California, United States - small nodules | ecosystem: Host-associated > Plants > Roots > Nodule | place: USA... | reverse complement strand
ACCAAAGAATTAATCAAAGTCCATTTAATCCTTAATCATTAAAGTTTATTATCTTTAAAATTAATTTGGGATTTTGCCTCAACAAAATCAACTTCATAATCCCCAAAGGTGCTAGACAAAAAAAAAGAATTTGTAAAAACTACGATTTTCGAATTATATAAATGTCGTCATGATATCACTAATCTAATAATTCCTATCATTTGATAAATTTTGCTACAATTTTTTATTACAGTATAACTCATTGGTTTCTATTTTAGTCAGAGGACCCGTGCGACGCACGAGTCATCAATCTAGTTAAGTTTGATTTTTGTCATCTGAGGGCAACTTTGTGTAGTTGATTGTATGGCTTTTGTTGAAAGATCAACTTCATTTTGTTTTTATTTTGAAGAAGCTAAATAATCCATCTAAATTGACATCGGAGATAATCAAACTTGAGACCTTAAGGAGGAGTACACTCTCAAGTCTTAAGTCAATAATACCACTAGAGCCACCCATGCGGGTTAGATCAACTTCAATTAACTATACGATTCAATGAATGACTTGAAAAACTATACAAATCCGAATACATGAGTATATCGATCACTTTGAATATTCATCATTTGTGTTTTTAGCGATATTGAATATATCAATATATTCAATGTATTTTATCAATTTGAGTAAATTAATACCATTTTATTTTTGTCAAAAATTAACAAATAAAATAAATGATCGAGAGAAAATAACGATTTTTATTAATTTATCCTTATTATTATCGATGTATTCTCATTAATGATTTGAAAGTGGTGTAAATTGTATTAATTCGATGATATAATTGAATATATGTGTGTGTATTTATTAGGGTACAGTATCTCACCTTTTAGATGATTATAATTTTATTTCAAGAAGAAAAAAATTCTTGTAAGAAAATTACCAATTTCGTCCCTAATGTGGTTAATGTATGTTGACTAAGTCCACAACTCAAGTTCAAGCTCAATTCTCTCAACAAAAATTGAACTCTTATGTCATGTGTGAGTTTATAATAGCTTTGTTATTTCATGTATCTATAAAAAAATGTACGGTGATTAGTTTAAATTAATTTTAATTCTGTCAAATTTTACATACTTTCTATATTACAGTTAAAGTAGATTGATCATCGTGGTTTCATCTTTTTGCCACTGTCAATTTGATCTCTATCTCTATAATTTACAATTTATTTTTAAATTCAACATAAAACCTAAGAACCGACTAATCAGATGAATCCAATCTCACCATCCATTTTTGCAGGAGCCTCATTTAAATGAATTTAACCCATCAAAATTGATGCCAAGAAAACTCAAACTTAAAACTTTAAGATTACATAACTCTCTATATTGTTACAATTGATGCCAATATGATATCCAACATTACCATCAGATCGGCAAACTTATTCAAAAAAGATGCCCGAAAATATTAGGATAAATGTGCAACATACTATAAGCAAAAATTATCCCAAAATTTATATATATAAAAAAATAACTAGTAAAATAGTCAAATGTAACAGTAAAAAAACACAGATGCAATTCGGCACACGAATTCTCAAGCGTCTTCCATTGCTAGAGAAACACCATATAATCCCTAAACTGACCTCTGTTGATAATTTCATATGATGGATGCATATGGGAGCAAACATGGGTTGATCTATTAAACCAACTATGGTGGCATCTAACGTGGGGTTTGAGTTGTTTTAGCAAGCCAAATGACACCATATAATCTCGGTGTGATAAATTGATAATACTTTGGATGACATTCATAGCTAAAGAAGTGTATAACGACGAGACTGATTCTAGCATTGTAGAAAGATAATCCGTAACTATTCATGCATAACTACTTCTCATCGTCATTCTAAATGACTGAGTCAATTGAAGCACTTGCAGACCAAAATGTGGTGTTATGTGAAGGAATATTACCCTCAATATATTTGGATTTTTGTTTTATTGGGTTTTACTTTGAATATGTTGCATGTAGTTTATACGTATCCTACTAGTTTTGGGCATCTCCAGACTTTGCGTAAATTTGTAAATCCAATGTTGTTAGAGAGAGTTGTTAATGGTAAAACCAATGTGGAGGCCGGGTTCACCTTTCTAGACATGGTGGTGAGTTCGCAAATGACAACAACTTGGTTGTCAACAAGGCACGTTCAACACCAGCACGGCTGAACCAGGTTTCCTCAGGCTGGTCAACTTGAAAATCACTGCTTAAGGTTAAAAGAATAAACGACAACTAAAAATTTGAGTATTGGTTTTCCTTAATTGTTTATTTCTAACAGATAATTTAGGATTTGTCTTAAGAAAATTTCTACTTGTGCCATTGAGATTCATGGCTGACCACTTAACACATCATGACACGACTAAAATAAATGAAGTGGTTTATAGTAAAGAAAAAGTTGTAATTTGTTTTCACCAAAACAACAAAGAAGTACTTGTGAATATTAAAGCATGTTTCCATTACATTTGGCAAAATAATAGGTTTTCCTGCAACGCAGAATCTATGGAAGTGATTTTCAATTTCTCCAACCAAAATATGGAAAGAATGATGAGTTTTAGATAACTGAAAAGTGAATCAAGCATAAAGTTAGAGCTTGCTAAGGACAGCTTGAAGTCAGCTGACACATTAGAAATCATGAGATTAAAACTCTACTCTAGCCTGGCAGTTTTTGACATCAGAAGAAGCAAGTTTTCAACAGCATTGCTGAGTTGAAGTCACAGAACAACAGAATAATAATAGATAAAACAACAAAAATCCATAAACACCATTACACCACTAGTCTCACAATAATCTATAAGACAGATCTCTTAAACAAAACAATATGAAAGCTTAGAGAAATGATCATAGCAAACAGCAAAACAAATAGGTAGAAATATAAGTTAGTTCTTTCCACCAATATCCTTCAAAGCACAGATCTGCTCCTCACCCATAGCAGACATCACAGATACAACAAGGTCCTTTCCCTCACCAAATCCATCCTTGATCTGCACACAAAGCAATCAAATAAAACATAATGAGACAGATGATACATAAGACATAAAATAAATCAAGTTTTGTGAAAGCCAAAACAATGCAACACCATATCTGTACAGACTAAAACCAAAACAATGCAAGATCTGTACAAACCTGAGTGAGCAGACTGTCATCGGTGGGAAGTTTGAGGTCATCCTTAGTGTTTCCATTTTCAGTAAGCAAGCTCACCTGCAATACAAAAACATAATCATTTGACATTAATAACAAACATACATCAAGATTTTCAAAATATAAATAAGCCTATTTGTTACAAATTAATGGAGTATAATAACCTTTTTTTAACAGAAATCATTTTTAGCAGTTTTAATCGAGTTTGTTTAAGCTTTATAGATAAATCAGAGCATAGAAAAAAGATTTTCGGATTAAAAAAAGAAGCTTCTTTAAGTAGCTTCTAGCATAATCTGATTTTGATTAGTGTGGTGAAAAATGATTTTCACTATTCTATACATACACAAAATCAACTCACCGACCATACACTTCAACATAAAAGCCTCTAAACATAATCTAGTTTAACTATTCTAAACATGCACAAAATCAACTCACAGGCCATACACTTCAGCATAAAAGACTCTAAAACATAATCAAAATTATCTTATGTAATGATCACTTTTATTTTAGAGATCATTTGTTATAGCTTTTATCATAAAAAAATCACTTTTGAAAAACAAAATAATCACATGATCTAAAAGTAAAAAAATCTTAAAAATAAAAAAATCAGATAATCTGAAAGTAAAAAAATCTTAAATCTTTTTCAAACAAGTTTTTAGTAGCTTCTTCAAATGGTGTTCAATCTGGTACAGAAAAACAAACAATTTCTCATCCTTTAAACAAATTTCCAACTAATTGAGTATCAAAATCAGTTTCTTTTTTCTTCTTCATAATCCATAAAAATCCGTTCATTCTTCTTAGTAACTGGACAATTGATTAATCAAAAGCAAAGGAAAACAATTAGCAAAAAAACACTTACAAATCCATCTTCAGAAATGTCAATGAGCTGATAATCGGTACGATTCACGTGAGGAACCTAACAAAAATAAAAATAAAAACAATTGCATCAAAAAAACTAATAAAAACTAAATAAAAAATTTCAATAGAGAAACAGAGATAAATTGAGATTGAGACATACATCACAATTATGTGAAGACGGCACAATATCTTCAAGTTTCTTTGAAGTAAAGATATCAATAGCAACAAAATGACACTTAGCATGTCCGTGCTTTCCAGTCTTGGAAGTTGAAACTTCAACAACCTAATAAGAACAACAATAAACAACGCACAAATCATGAATAACGAAGTAGAAAAACCAGATCTGATAATCGAAATCAAAACAATTACGAATAACTACCTTGCAGGGACGGTTTTTGATAACGATGTATCCATTCTTACGAATGGTACCAGCTTGTTGAGGATAAGTTTTGGATGCACCAGCATCAGCCTTGGATTCAAACTGGTGCTCTTCGTCAGACATCTTGTTCAGCGGTGGTTGTGGCGGTGACGAAGAGCGATAATGAGAAGAGAGATTTGTTTGAGTTTTTCAATTGAAAGGGAAAGGGAAAGGAAAGATAAGTGGTAAATTAGGGTTTTAGTTTTCGAGTTATAATATTCGCGGATCTCAAGCGTGGAATGAACGCTAAATTTTTGGGCTTTTGGCCCAATAAAACAAACAATGCTTATCTTTTCATTTTTTATCTTGATTTTTTAAATAATGAATAACTTCAATTTTCAAATAAAAATTAAACATAGATGTGGCTAAGGGTTAGCACTTGGGTGACATAGAATTGACGACATTAGTGATATTGGCTAATTACAATATCACAATCCTTATGAAAGAGAAAGAAAAAAGGCATGTATGAAATTGTAGTTGGTCAATATCACCAATTCTATTAGAATAATTAATGAAAATATTGAATATAACGAAACACAAAGTCCACTATGATAAACCGCGTTCCTTTTCTCTTTAGGTACGTTGAGAGAAGAGATGGACAATTAATTATTTTATATAAAGTAGTATTTTTTAAAAATAGTTCGAGTTTATATAAACTACAAATAGGTTTAATTTATTTTTTTTTTTTTTGAGCAAAAGGTTTAATTTATTTATTAAAAAAATAAGTTTAATTTATTTTTACTATTGTTGTAAAACTTAATTGCGCGTGTGTTCACATCTCACTACATACATGTTTGTAGATGTAAAGATTTTTAAGTGTTAATAAAAAATTTGGAAAATGATTTTGCAATAAGTAACAGGTTATATAAAAGAAAAAATTGTTAACTTGTAAAATGGTCCTAATACAAGTAACATGAAAAAACGTATGTAAATTTTTTTGACTCAGAGATACACGACACATAGTAAAGTTTTAGTGGCTTTTAGTGCTTTATCTTATGTTTTGTTGAGTCTTAATAATCATTTTCAAAATTATCAACATTGAATGTTATACTGGCCGTATGGCAGTACAAGCAGTAGTATTAGTATAACCAAAGCGAGTAATGTTAGCAGAAAAGAACCACATAACATGGAAGTGACTTCTGTTTGTTGTTTGATCAAAAAAGTTCATATTGTGAAGTCACTGGAACCATGTTATTAAATGAAAGGTAACGTTAACTTGTGTCCTTAGGAGTTAGGACACATGTTAGGAAACTAAAAAAAGAAATATTTTTTAAAATTTGGTGGATTTAATCTATTAAAAAGTTAAAGATTAAAGGTAACTTGACACAAGTTAGCATTTTTCTTAAATCAATAATCATATGAGAAGAATTGACTAACACACTAATAAATACTAAAACAACGTTGAACTTGCAAACATAGACTGCACTTCTTAACAACCGATCACAATGTAACATGTACATAGCGGTGAGATTGGTCCCCTCGAATTAGTCGATTCTTGGATCGGAAATCGAGTTTTCAAAAAAAAAAGAAAAAATGTAACATGTACATATTTTCCAACTATGCTTTTTTTGGTGATGTCTGGGGTTCAAACCTCAGATCTTACATATATTATGCATTATCCTTACCAACTAAGCTAAGCTCACGAACACATTTTCCAACTATACTATCATCTTAACTTGGCACCTCTAAAGTCACACACAAATTGAATTAATGAATTGTAATGAATAATAAAGCTATAACCTATGTTCATTGGAATCAATAATCTTCCACCTTAACAGCTTCACGAGGCATTTCATAGGCATCTTTAGGCCTTGATTTCTTAACACCAGTGGTTGTGAACCATACTTTGTCAGACTTATAACTCTCAACATAAACACTAGTGACCTTAACCCACACAAGAACCTTGGTCTTCATTCCATCTATAACAATGAGTTTTCCCTTTGACAATGTTCCTTTGACGCGATTTGAATATCTCACAATAGACGAGTCCTTGAAGCATACCTCAGAAGGGGAGGACAAATGCACCATCAACTTTCCTTTTGATTCATCAAACTCATAGCATGTTATATTACGGGGGAAAAGACCTGGAGGAAGGTTGTGCTCCCTAAGGAGATCTGGTAATGATTTCTGAGTTTTTCCTGAAACAGAATTTAATTATAGTAGTCAAATGTTATTCTGATTGTTATTAATATCAATCAATTTTAATTTTATTTTGAGCTAGTAATTTCTGTATGCATCTGTGGAAAAAAGATTATTCTCAAACTGCAAATATGTTATAAAAATAGCAAGTACCTTTGAGCTTGTTGATGAAAAGTTTCGCCTTGTCTTCAACAGTATTTGAGAGAGACTGAAATTGAAAATAGATATATAAGTACATAAATTTATGTTTGCAACAAAACAATTCACATTAACATAAAACAAAGGTTAATTAGCAGTAAGAGTAAAGGCTCATACTGATCATTTTGGTTTATTTTTCATAATGATCATTTTATATACTTCCAAGGTATATAGGACATAATTTTGTGACTCTAGTCATATTCAAGATTCCAAGAACATAAGACTCTGCTACTTCTATTATCAAATCTTATATTCTGAGTATTTTATATGCCCTTTATCCAAAATTGACATAACTCAGAGTCAGAAACAATAAAAAAAATCAAGATTTAAATATGGTCTTGAACAAATGAAAAAGAAAAAATAAATCAGAAACAGAAAAAAGAGACTCACAGATAAGTCGTTGGTTATGTGGGAAATCTCTTCCTTGGCTTTCTTGGAGATCCAAAAGCTTCCCAGTTTAGTCATAGCTTTATCCATTTTCCTTCTCAGTTATTCTTGTAGAAAGAAAATGAATATAAAAATGGTGTTAAAAACACTTTAGAGGCTTAGAGTGTCACTATCTTGGATGGTTAAAGAGATATCTCAGAACGTACGCTGCATAACAAATCAGGACGTACGCTGCATGATGAAAGAAAAATGGTGAAGACTTTCAAATATAAACTCCAACGAAAATTAAACAATAAATGGAAATTAGAATGTGACACTGTACATGGAAGGATATAATTTCTCACGTTGATTTGGATTTTGAGGCTAAAATGGCAGAACAGAACACTTATTCATCATGATGAAAAAATGGCATATACTGACCAATCTCCACAAATGGTGTGTGGTATACTATATCTTTTGGATCTAGGGCGATTGTTAGGTGACCTTTTGTCCAAAGTTTTGGCTAATGATTTGATGTGATGTACTTATGGTTAGCTGTATAACATGTCTTAAATTTAAAGCAATATATGGTTAAAAACTATTGAAAGAATGGTGATGTTTCAAATGCAATCACTACGTAATGTGAGATCTGATCTGTGACACACACACTACACTCAAACAACAACACCTCACTAGCTAGCTTGCTTTGTGTTGGAAATTAAATTAACTATAGCCAACCAATAAAGGCAAATTTATTAAATTTATACCGGCCCAACTCATATTAATACCACCTAATATCTTTGGCCTGAGTAGTTATTTATGGGATGAAGGTGTTGAACGTTCAACAACTCCGTTGACCCCCTCTCTTTGATGGTGTACACGTAAACATTCCGACAATCAAGTAAGAATCATAAAATATGACGTTTTAAAGTTGGATAAGTGTGTATGGATACCATGAGTTAGCCTTTGTAGAGTGAGATTAGGGTTTTACTATACAAAACTCGAGCTGACACAATTATTTCCTTGGACACCTATGAGCGGATTAGGATGGAACAACATTGGACTGGAATCTGACGACCTTGATGATATTAGTGGCCCTACTTGGGTGTATGATCTCCAGGGCGAGACTACGTCATGGTTTGCATAGAAGCTAGTTACTTGAGGCGACTCAATCCGTTAGTTGATTGAGCTTTGGCTCACTCCAAAACAAAACACTTGGTTTGGTTCTGTTCAACTCATTTACATTTTGGTTTGGTTCTGTTCAACTCATTTACACCCTTAATTTCTAGTAACAAGGGGGTGTTTGTTTTGGAGATTACAAACTCATTCTTGAAAATTTATGAAACTTTTTTTTTTGACAGAAACAAACTTAACTCATTTCATTTCTAATAGTAGTTGTAATACAAGATGGCATATAATCATGAACTTGGGAACTAACAAAAGATAATGATGCCCTAGCTAACAAGTGGGCAACATTATTTGCTTGTCTCCTAATGAAACTTATCTTAAAGTTTTGATGGTTCATAAGTGACGGTTTGCAAGTATTCAGAATCGCGCCAAATATGGAATTGGTGCTGAAGTTGCTAGAGATGTCGTCAACCACTTGCTTGCAATCAAGTTCAATAGACACCCTAGAGAACCTCATAGTACCAAGCCACTTTATCGCTTCTTTTAGACCTCTTGCTTCTGCTTCTTTGGGTTGTGGGAGACCTTTGTACCACACTGTCTTTGCTTTAATGAACTCCCCTCGATCCCCTCCTAGACACATACCGACCCCATAACAACCTTGATGCTTAAAAATTGCTGCATCGACATTACACTTCACTTCCCCGGCTACTAGTCTAATCCACCCATCTTGTCTCTGATCTGTTGTTCCATTGTTGTGGCATTCTCCTTGTTCTCTCCTTCTCTAATTTACGCGGATCTACTGTCATTGGAATAAGACATCGCGCACCATATTCACTGAGATACGTGGTTCTGTTTCGACGTTGTTCCACAGCTTGTCATTTCGCCGTTTCCATATGCACCAAAGGGTCATTACAAAATCAAAGAGTTGTTGGTGTTGTAGAGATTCTAGTAACTGGAAGAAAAATGCTACAAAACCATCTGTTGTTTCCAGGTTGTCCTGTATAATGTGTCAAAGGCCTGTTGCACAACCAAAAAACACATGCCAGTCATTTTTATAGGAGCTATGACAATGCACACACCGAGCACAAACATTTATCCCGCGTGTTTGAAGCATGTGTTTCGTGGGTAGACATCCCCTTGCCGCCCTCCATAAGAACACTTTAACTTTTTGCAAGATTCGAATGCTCCAAATTTTCATCCAGTTTCCTTTTGCTCGCATATCATTGTTGTCCACTAGGTTCTCCATGGTATGGTGATATGCCGATTTAACCGTGTATTCCCTTTGGGTTGTGAATTTCCAGCACCGTCTGTCTTGTCCCATGTCGTCCATAATTGGCATGGCTAGGATGTTTTCGGCGTCTCTCTCATTAAACACCTCTTTGATGACATCCACTTTCCATTCATTACCGTTTTCATCAATTAGCTCGCTAACCGTCATGCCCTCCCTCCCTGTTGGAACAATACTTGTCGCATAGCCTCTCCCTTCGTCATTAATCCAAGGATCATACCAAACTCTAATCTGCGAACTATCTCCCAATCTCTATTTGAGGCCTCCTCTTACTATTACATGAGAAGCATGGATACTACGCCACACATAACTTGGGTTATGACCCAATTTTGTATCCACAAAATTCCCTTTTGGAAAGTATTTAGCTTTGAAAACTCTTGAAACTATAGTATCATGGTTGGTTTCTAATCTCCAACCTTGCTTCCCTAGCATTGCCAAATTGAAACCATACAGATGTCTAAAGCCCATGCCTCCATATTCCTTTCTCATCGTGAGTTTCTCCCATCTTAACCAGTTGATGCCTTTTCTATTTTGTCAATTCGATCCCCACCAAAACGAATTCAACATTTTTTGAATCTCTTCTCCTAAAGTTGTTGGGAGTAGAAAGGAACTCATGCAATATGTTGGAATCAATTGAGCAACATATTTAATAAGTACCTCTCTCCCTGCTTTAGATAAATGTTTTCCTGACCAATGTTGTATTCTCTTCCAAATGCGGTCTCGGATGTGATTGAACACAACTCTCTTCTTTCTCCCCACCATCAATGGTAATCCCAAATATTTTCCCGAGCCTATACTCTCTGAAACCTATAAAATGATCTTCACTGTTTCTCTTATTGTGTGATCAGTGTTCTTGCTAAAGAATATTTATGACTTCTGTAAGTTTATTGCCTGCCCCGAGGTCTCTTCATATTTTTTGAGCGCCTCTAACAGAGTTTGTGCCTCTTTTTTGTTTGCCCTGCAAAACCTGCAAATAATAAGTGTGTCAAGATTGGAGCCCCCCGACACACTTTGATACCATGGATATCCCCTCGAGATTCTAATTTTTTGAGCAAAACTGAGAGGCCTTCAACACAGATGATAAAAAGGTATGGGGACAATGGATCCCCTTGTCGTAAGCCTCTTCCTGGATCTCACAAACCAATACCATCACCATTTACAAACACTTGATATTTCACACTAGTCATGCACGTTCTCATCCAATTGACCCACTTTTCATCGAACCACATCTTCCTCATCATACCTTGGACAAAACTCCAGTTTACTCAGTCATATGCTTTGCTAATATCTATCTTCAGTGCTACTTCTCCCTTCTTCCCTTTGGACTTACACTTCATGTGATGTAAAATTTCAGATGCTACCAAAACATTATCTAGAATAGATCTATTCTCCACAAAAGCTGATTGTTCTTGTGAAATGCATTTCAGTAGTAACCTCTTGAGTCTATTAGCTAAAACCATTGATATGATTTTTTAAAGGACGTTGCATAGTGAAATAGGGCGTAAATCCCTCAAAGTTTCTGGACTATCCTTCTTTGGAATTAAAACGATATTTGTTTCCACCAGTTTTTTCGGGACCTCACCTGTACTTAGCCACAAGACTCTAGTATGAAAAATCTCTGCCCCACAAAGATGCCAAAAACGCTTATAAAAAGCCAGATTCAATCCATCTGGCCCTGGTGCCTTATCTAAGTGCATGCAAAACAACGCTCTCTGAAATTCTTCCATAGTAAATGGCGCCAATAACAAATCATTGTCAAGCTGAGTTATGCGTGGACCAACCATGTAAAGAATATGTTGCATATTGCCTATATCTCCCGTGAACAGGTCATCAAAGTATTCCTTCGCTACTTCACATAACTCGGTCTGGGATTCCACAACTTCCCCATCATTTATTTGAAGTTTCGCAACGTGGTTTCACTTTCTTCGAGCACTTGCCATGGCATGAAAAAAATTTGAGTTTGTATCACCATCCTTTAACCAATTCACTTTCGCCATTTGCCTCTAATACGCGTCTTCTTGTGCAAGTAGGTAACTCATTCGGTCTCTAGCCTTATAATAGTGTTG
>Ga0315913_1009189_pt1 | contig 11609 bp, 4 predicted proteins | sample MpolsnodulesMG_FD_207736 | JGI IMG/M metagenome (GOLD analysis project Ga0315913, IMG submission 207736) | Medicago polymorpha root nodule microbial communities from Los Angeles, California, United States - small nodules | ecosystem: Host-associated > Plants > Roots > Nodule | place: USA... | reverse complement strand
AATTTTTGAAAGATTTTTTATAGACATGTTCATAACATTCTAAGACACTCGTCTATAAAATCTTTTATTTTTTTTAACATGTACTGAATTAAATATGAATTTTCTAAAAGCTAAATTTTCAAGATTATATTAATGAAAATTTGGATCTAGTAATAAAATTTTGAGCTACTTTTTTGCGGAGGAACTTTGTATAATGTTCTAAATAAGAGTATGAAAAAATATGTTAAAAATTTAAAATTTTAAGCACAATTAAGCAAATTTTATTTTTACAAGGACTAAAAGTATGTGTTGGTCCCTGTTAAATTAAAATTTGTTTAATTATACTTAAAATTTTATATTTTTAAATGATTTTTAACATACATGTTAAGAACATTATAATAATCTCTTTTATAAAAAATTAATTATTTTTAACATGTAATGAATTAAATATAATTTTTTTAAATGCCAAAAATTCAAGATAAAACTAACAAAAATTTGGACCTAAAAATAAAATTTTGAGCTAACTGATTGCGGAGGAACGTTTTATAATGTTATGAACATATCTGTAAAAAATCTTTTAAAAATTTAAAATTTTAAGCATAGTTAAACAAATTTTAATTTAACAAGGACTAAAACTAAGTGCTGAAATTTTTTATAGGGAACAAAATCTATCAAAAAAAATTTATGAGGACTACAAACGAAATTCGATATATTTATAGGGACTAAAAACTTAATTGTAAAATTCTATGTTTGTACCAATAAAGTAAAATATCTTGTTTGATAGAAATGTGGATCTAATGCGTTCAATTATATGGGTCAACACAAATAACCATTTCTGTGAGACAACTTTTTCTTCTACCACTTCTAGAAAACATAGAATTTGTTCAGATTACACAACCTAGATGTGTAATGTAAACAATATTCTAGTTTTTAGAACGGTCGAGAGCAATAGAAGTATATATCTTTTTGCAGTCTAACTTCGTTGGCTAGACAAAATCAAGTGACCCAATTTGACAATGTTAGATGTAGAACATATTTTACGAAAAAAGTAATATAATTTACTTGTTGGATAAAATACACGTGGGTCCAACACGTGATCCCAACTGCACGAAAAAAAATGTATTTAATATGAAATAGAAAATCGACTATACAATGTTAAGGGATTCAAACACTCTTAGAAGTTAGCAAGTGGTCATAACTTTTATCCCTTAAAGTATGGAGAACCTGGTTGAAAAGTGAGAATCCGCTTTATGTTACAATTGAGGTTTTTTTGTTGGATTTTATTTTAGGTCTTTCGGACGAATAAATATATACTTGAATAATATCAAAGGACAAATGCAAGTTGTAGAGTTTATCATGGATACTAGTAGTAAAGATCCTTTGCACAAATCTAGAAAGAAAAATAAAATAAAGGTGCGAAATATCCAGCATCTATCCATATATCTTTAAATTTGAAACTTGAACTATTCTTATGCAAGAGTTTTGATGATGTGACATGTCTAAATGAGCTCTAATTTTTCATTTTTTATTGATACTTTGCCACCCTCTTTTAACTATTACTCTAATAATTCATTCATTATTTAACCCCACTAAATCAATTTAATGTTTAGTGAATAGGCCCATTATGAGAGATTGTATATGCATGATGATACCCGCCACTCATTCAATGTTTTTCCTATTCATTTTCCAATAGTTTCAAACTATCCAAAATATTTTTCTTGAAATCAATCGGTTACATTGTCATTCTATTAATGTTTCCTAATAAAAAAAAAACTCTATGCAACATTTCTTACGGGAGCAATTTATTTGTATATTTATAACACTATATTATCATGCTATCAAAGAGTGAATTCCCTCTCCAAGTTATGCATCTTCTCCCTCACATTCTTTTTTTATTTTCAGTTATAAAAATTTCCATTGAACCAAAATTGTTCTTGCATAGTGAATTGCTTTAGTTGCAGATATTGAATTATCACTCTAAAAAATTATCCCTGATTTTTTCATTATCATTTTCTCTAAGAAACTAGGATACCTCTTCAATTTTATCTTATGGTTCACCCCATCCACCATCACCACTTTTGTTACTCTTCAATCTCTTGATTATTCATTGATTTCTAATCTATGACATGATAGGGTCTCAAATTACTATTAGATTAGAAAAATATTTTAGCTCAACTTTTCTTTATTGATTTTGTTTTGAAGGATACTTTGTTTATTGGTATAATGTTTATTAGTTTAATTTTCTAACTTTTTTAGTTTATTTCTTAAGGTGGATGTGACAATTTTTTCATGTCAATTAGAAGAAGAGATTCACTACTAAAAAAACAAAAATTAGTGAGGGAAAACGTGAAATCTCTCTCTAATTTCGTCACTAAATTTTGCAATCAAGGAACTTGTGAGGAATTTCATTTTTTCCGTCACTAATTTCCCTCGCTAATTTTGCTTTTTCTAGTAGTGATTGTTTCAAATAAAAAAAAACTGGGAGAAGAGGATAAAGGAGGCTTTTATTTTCACTTTTGATGCATCCAACTCGAGAAGCCTATGAAAAACGACAGCTCATGTAGGTATATTTTTATAGCCCTAACTATTATTTGCATAAACATTTAAATTTATTGAATTTATTTTGAAGTTGTTTTATACAGTAGATTGTTTAGAGTTTAAGTAAATTATTTTTAATTAGATTATATGAATGTAGTGCTAATTGTTATCATCTATTATATATTTATTTTCACACTTATATTTTCGGTACAATTTATTTGTTTATCAAATTTATATAGGTTAAAGAAATATATAGGTTAAGAAAATATTAGTAGAAAAATATTACAAATGACAAAATAAAATAAACAATATAATTATTTATAATGACAATATTTTATATTTAGTCAAGAAAATATTTCCATCTCTAAAAATAGTAAAAAAAAAAAATTGATTAAAGGTTAATGAAACTATTGGATGATACCTCTTCAATTACTCGCTCATTATATTAATGCAAATTTTAAGTAACTGTTTTCTATTTCTTAACTATGATCATTTAGTCACTCATTGTATTCCTTAAACAAATGAGAAGGATACTGGTGATGATAATTTTGTTCATCCTCACTTTCTTCAAGCAACTATTGAATGATACTTTTCAATTTTGTATTATAGTTTTTCTCTCCTCTTTTTTACTCTTCATTTATTGACTATTCATTGGTTTCTATGATATCACTCAATTTACTCAAAACATTGCTCAAAATTAACCTACAAAATGAAAAAGCTTGATTTATCTATATATATATATATATATCTTTGTAAAGGAAACTTGGGTTGATCTCATGCAAATTTTATGATGATGTGGCACTCTAGAAAAACTTTCTATTATCTCTCAAATTTCTTAATTTCATCTATAATTAAACACACACCCACTATATTTTATTTTTTAATAGTGCTTTATTGAACATCCCTTCATAGTCCAATCCAATAAATTAGGTAACAGCTGCTTTTATAAACTGCCTGAAAACATAATTCTAATAAAGAAGAAAATTATCGAAAATCTTTTACAAAGTCAAGAAAATAATATAGGATATGTTTTAGCCTAAAATTGGAGAAGCATTGAATGTAATTTTAAATATGATTACGAAAACCAAAAATCAGTATGATTTCTAAGACTACAAAATCGTGGGAAATGATTATGCATGCTTTTGGGTATCTTTGAGTGTTAATTTGTTTGAAATATGATCCTATGCAAAGCCCCGTGTGGCGTGACTGTATGTTTGTACCATATGATCATATGATGATTTCTAAGCCATAAGAACCGTTAAAATAAATCCTCAAGCAATCTATCTAAGTTAACGAGGTTTGTGGGTGATTTGAATCAGTTTGTGTTAAAATAATGCATTTAGCATGTAACGCGTCAGTCTAAAAAAGAATCTCAATCAACTTTGTTATTTTTCAACACCTCCCTCGAACCATTTGAAAGATTTAATTTAGCTTTAATGTATACAACCTTTCAAATATCATCTCTTACCATTTTTAATTCACTACTTACAATTAAACACACAAAAAAATCTGATTAACATTGTCGACAGCATTGTATATAAATATGCAACACATCCAATACACTTCTTCACATTTTCACATTTGCACTCCTTTTGTTTACTCATTCTTGGGTTACTAAATCCTTTGTAGACAATCATTTCTGTTGTTCACGGAAATACCAACAAGAAAGTGAATAACATCATATATAATTTCATTGCTCACGATAATGTGTAAAACTTTGTTACCATACTATATATAATTTCATTGCTCACACGAATTTGTAAAACTTTGTTACCATATTTTTTTTTTGTGTCTCGGATGTTTATTCTTTGTTCTTACAGGGCAGTGGACCCCACGCATAGGTTTTTGAACAACCTCGCCAACATCACATAGGAGAGTAGTCTAAAAGTGCGCATTGCTAGATTATGACAATTTCCATATGAATAAGAAAAATAAATTGCTTAGTATACATATGGTGTTGATTGATGAAGAGGTATCAATGTGCGAATTATATTTATGCAAAATCTAATATGGAATAAAATCTCTTACAATAAAAAAATATTTTCCCCTGAAGTCTAATATTGATAGTAAAACGATTTAGTATTTTGAAAAAAGGTCTTTTTATGTGTTTGTAACTAAACATTGTTGTTCATTTATGTTTGTGACCATGAAAAAATGATTCACTACTCTTGTCATTTTATTAAGAGGCCTTTTTATGTGTTTGCAACGAAACACTGATCTAATAACAAATAGTCTTTCTAACATGTAAGAGAATGTTGGAATCAATTCTTAGTTCTTATTTCTAAATCTAGATTTATAGCACATAAATTCTTGGTTCTTATTCTAAAATTAGTACATAAATAATATTTATAGTTTGAACTAACTCATGATAAAAAAATTATAATATTTTAGTTAGTATTTATCAATCCCTCTAATTTTTTGGGCAAGATCCGCCACTGAATATGATTCCTTGAAATTTGGGGTTTTCTTTACTTTTTTGGTTAGACTATTTTTTATTTTTAAATTCCTTTTCATCTTTTTTTGTTATAGAGCAATTGCCTTTTCAACAAAAAATAAGGTCAAATATAATTGCCTTTTAATTCATTTACATGTCTGTCACAAACAACAAACATATTCTTTAAAAATAAAAATAAATTTACAAACATGCACCTTTTCTTATATAATAAAAGAAAAACATATAAAAATTATCAAATAAAATGCATTTAAGGTTGTACCATAAAAATGTCTATAAACCTCTATTTATTTTCTTAGTGTCAATAAACCTTCAACACTTTTTTAAACAACCAGTTCTATTTTTAATTCTATCAAACGAAATGCTCATTATTTTTTCAGTGCCAAATTTTTAAACCAAAATTGAGTGTACATAAATGAAAAAATTATAAGTGTATTGTATCAAGATTACCGTTTTTTAGTCAATTAAATAATTTTTTATTCATGAAATCAAATCTATATAGTTTTTTTAACTATAACATGTCGTTGTAAAGGTTAATTTTCTTCAATTTCATACTCGATAATAATATTTATCTGTATTTTAGTGCACGGGTTGAATTCCTAGTGTATCATTAAAGAAAACTTTTCTTACAATTGAATGTTGATAGAAGAATTCTAAATAACTGAAATAATATACAAGGTTTTTGTTTTTACGAATAAACTATAGGCACACCGGCACTGTTAACATTATCATTTCAACACCCACTTTTTTTTATTGAATTAAATCACGTAGTTTTCCCTATATGTGAAATCCTTTTATTTTGGTTAAGTAGCTTAGTGGTTAGAGCTCACACAATTTAATTATAGAGAAGTGGGGTGTCTGGAGTTCGAAACTCGGCCGCTATATATAATATGCAATATCTCTGACAACTGAGCTAAGCTCAAGGATAAATCCATTTTTAATATGGTGTAAAGTTTTACTTAATAAATAGTAATTATTAGAAAGATAATGTTAAAGTGAGTGGCCGTTGCATTTCTTTTTTCTTAAATTATAAGAAGTAAAAAAAAAAAAAAAAACAGTGATCGCACGTTATTTGCTTTTTTGTATTTGATCAAAAGGGTTAGTACTATAATTCAAACTTTAAGTAGTTAGCTTGTTGGTTGTTTAAGCTACAAGTTAGCTAAATATGACCAGCTACAAGTTAGCTAAATATGACCGGCTTAGTTAGTTAGAGATTAACCTTGTTTTTTTTTTTTTTTAGTAAAGTCAAATTTAATGCATTTCATTCATAAATAAAGAGTACATATTAGATGGTATATCATTGAAAACATAGGTGCTAGGGTGAGATAAGGATGCTCTACCAATATTATGAGCAACCTTACTAGCTTGCCTCTTAACAAACGACACTGTAAAATCGAAATTAGTAGATAAAAGGATTCTATATTGAGAGACTAGATCTCCAAACTCGGTATTAGGAACAGTAGATAACGAAAGGGCATCCACAAGTAACTTACAATCTGTTTCAAACCAGACAGAGTGAAATCCGTTTGAAATAGCCATTTTGATAGCTTCTAGTAAAGCGATGGTTTCAGCTTCTAGGGACGAGGCAGATAAGTGTAAGTAACCTGATTTACCCAATAAAAGTTGTCCCAAATGGTTCCTGAAGCACATATTCCATACCCCATGGTAGAGTTATTGTCAAACATGGCAGCATCTGTGTTGCATTTAATTTTACCAAAATGCGGTTTCACCCAAGAGAGGGTAAGCATTTGATTTTGCACTTGAAGCTTTGCTCTTTGCATACAACTCCATTCTGTAAGGAGTCATTAGCGCGGGAGATGATGTAAGTGGAAGTAGATTCTGATGCTTCCCATAACTTTCTGTTGCGACTTTTCCAGATGCTCCACGAGCATTGCAGCTAGGGGTTGTTGGTGGAGTAGCAACCTGTCAAAAAATTCAAACACAGTGTTTGTGAAATTATCAGCTGTTAGAAGTAAATTACGGACCAGATTCCCCATTCCAATATTCTCCCAACATTCCATGGCCTTGGAACAAACAAAGAATGTGTGCATGTGAGTTTCTGCCAATATGTCACAAAAGACACATGATTCGCTACATGGGACACCGCGTGTAATAAGATTCACCCGTGTAGGTAGACATTGGTGAGCAAGACGCTAGAGAAATGAGCGCACTCGAGGAGGAACTTTAAGATTCCAAAGAGCCATCCATATATGGTTGTCATGGGAGGTTATGGAAGCATGCAAGAGATCAATACATATACAGTAGGCAAATTTAACTAAATAAGAGCCATCTACCGAAGCCTTCCAAATACGAGTGTCCTCTCTTCGGGTGGAATATAGTGGTGTTGCAAGGATGGCTGCGACATCCGAAGGATTAAATAAAGAGCGCACAAGTGCATGGTTCCAAGAATTCATACCCGTGTGAAGGAGGTGAGCAACCGTGAGATCATTATAATGTAAAGGCGGAGTAGTAGAAGGCTTAAGAGAGGGAAGACCACAGATCCAAGGCATAGTCCACACATTTATTTTAGAACCATTTCCAATCTTCCACATGTGTCCCAAGGTAAGCAAGTGTTGGGTACTCCAAAGACTCCTCCAAGTATAGCTTGGATTATGGCCAAGAGGGGCATCCAAGAAATCCCTACGCGGGAAATATTTGGCTTTGAATATACGAGTTAGTAAGGAGGTAGAGTCGGTCAAGAGTTTCCAACTTTGTTTACCAAGCATTGAAAGATTGAAAGCTTCCATGTTACGAAAGCCAAGCCCATCGCGAGTTTTATGATAAATGAGTTTTTCCCATCGCATCCAATTTATACCACGACGACCATTCTTTTTAGAAGCCCAATAGAATGAATTCATCATCCTCTCAATTTCCTCGCAAAGTGAAGTAGGGAAAAGGAAGGCGCCCATACAATAAGAGGGAATAGCCTGAGCAACAAATTTGATCAAAATTTCCTTACCGGCACGGGAAAGTGATCGAGCACTCCAAGATTGACATTCTGAACCATATAGTTACTTGCTAATCGAGTAACCACCATTAGTTAGCATAAATCCTCTCTCTCTCTATGTATAGGAATAGGATTATGCTCATTGTATTTTGCATCTCTCTTGTTCAATAAAGTTTACACATATTTCGTTAATATTCATTTTTCTTCTTAAATATGTTGTAAATTTTGAGTATATTTCAAAAGTTTCAAATATTTTGTCCCTCAATTTTAAGTGAAAAATATTCTAGAAGAAAGTATTTAATTTAATTATTTAATAATAATAGTAATAGGGCATTATGGCATTAAGTGTGCTTATTCCTATTTTGACCATTGGGTTTGGCTTAGTCAAAGGTTATTAAAATTCATTCTCACTTACAGTAACGTAAGTTTTATTTTATAATTTTTTTTTTGTGCCTGAAGTGAGAAAGAAAAAGAAACAATTATGCCACCACTTAATTGTCATTATTTTCACAATATTTTAATTTAACTATGACTGAACCGTTTTTTTGTGAAGAGCATATATACACTACTTTGAGGTATACACAAGTACGACAGAAAGTCTAAAAACATAGTCCTGTACCAAAGGAAATTTTTAATTAATTTTGGGTTACATCTTCCAGCAAATATTCTTTCTTGTCAGTTTTGCATCCTTGATTTTATATCAAGAAGGGTCTGTAAAATTCTAGGAGATTAGCGTATAATTACGCGGAAAATCCTTAAGGACAGTGCGACCAGCACGTCTCAGAATTTTCATCGTTTGTTCATCTTGTAGTCTTTGCGGTTGATTCTACATTGAGTTTGATTCAGGTTGTCTCAAAACAGTGATATAATTCTACAACAAAATCAAGACAGATAAGTTTCCTTGAAACCTCTCTTGATTATTCTCATTATATTTAATTGATTCTTATATTTATATATTGATTATTATTTATAGAGATAATCTTATGCCTAAATTTACAACAAAATATTCATCTTCTCACATATTACGTTTAAGCTTTTCAATCCAACAAAAAGATTCCGACCTTTTACGTACTATATGTTTTTTCATGCAACTGATTCAGATACTGTGGAAGAAGAAAATAATTGTGCGCGAGCAAAGCGACTTGTTGTATGAGGAATGATATACGTTGCAGAAAACTCAAGACAAGATTTGGATCTTTTGTTGTTTGTTCATAGAGTTGCTACCTTTTAGTGGTTAGGAAAAGAGGAAGGAAAAGTTGCTCTTGATTTGCCATTTAGTCCTATGGTCTAATGAATGCAAAAGAGATAGAGTACTGGATGCAAATCAGTAGCAAAAAGTTTTAATTTTCACTATAATTGATCCTTTCATTAAATTGGTTCTTTTTATTGCTATTGTTATTCATTTTTCTATAATTTGATATGATCACTATAATCCTAGCAAAGTTTTCAAATGTATTCAGGAGATGTAAGTAAATACTTTTTATTCAATACTTGTTTGATGAAATAGGGTTCTGATTTACACAAACATGGTACTATGGTAGAGATTGAGCGGCGGGAGGAAATACCTAAAACACATGGAAGAAGAAAAACTGGTGTCGGTCGACCCCGTGCTATTGCACGGGACAGTATTGGACATATTTCATTTGCAATGGAGGAATAATACATGCAAATGAATGACATGAAATGTTCGAAAAGAAAATAAAACAAATTAAAGCAAAATACAGATGAAGCAAACAATTGTGACAACAACAAACACGGAATAATAAAATTGGCTATCGAACATTCTGGAACACTTCTTTGTACATTGTCTCGCAAAGGAGGAAAATGAGTGCAATAAGGCGCCATATAACAGTAGGCACCTCAACGCCAAAAGGAAAACTCAATAAAGAAACCCCTAAGATTCCTAACTCCAACTGAGAAGTGGAACATAAACAAAACTCAGGCAAACCAACTGTTACCAAGGCATAACAGACCTCTCTAAAAACTCCCAAAACCGCAAAACTGCAGCACTCCCGCCATACCAGCTGATGCCAGACACACCAGCAGCTGCTGCACTCCACTAACGCCAGGAAAAAACTCCAAAAAACAAAGCCAGGACCCATAAAAAGTCACATAATGCAAACACGCAGGGGTCAAAAACACACCTGCTGCAGGCAGGCTACAAACAGCAGCTAGCATCCCTTGCAGCAACAAAAACCGGCCCATCGAGCCATTGATCACTCCCCCTTCACACAATTATAATCACCAAGGTAAGTGTATATTAATACTTTATAATATACATTCAAAATAAAAATTAGATTCCGACACATTGTTCAAAGTCCAAATTAGTACGTAAAATGGAAATAAAGAAATGGTTGAAAACAAAGTTTCCTAAACTTAATCACTGCTTTTAGATTGGACAAAGGAGTTCATTTCACGTTGACTCAACCTTTCCAACCAATAATGAAGTTGCAAAACAAAATGTTTCCATACTAGATAATCATCAACCAATATAGTCATTGTTATTTGGATGTCACAACATTACATATATTCACTTGTGAGTTTATATTCCTTCTTCACAAATCACGCTGACAATTTTCCTTTCTGCTGTAAAATAGCACCATCACTGTTAGCTTGAGTTACAATGGCTATGTGAGTTTGCATTTCTAACTTTGCAGTTTTCATCTAAATGTATTTGTGATTTGTGGCATTATGAATCTTCCTTAACCATGTACAACACCAGTTTTTTTTAACAGGAAAAAGAAGAGCATCATTCACCAAAAATGAAAAAAAAAAGTATTGATCATAGGTAGCAACAGAAACAAAACTCGAAAAAATAGCACTATCAGTGTTAGCCTGAGTTGCAATGGCTATGTGAGTTTGCATTCATATTTATTTTTTTTGTACCATTTAAATGTATTTGTTGCATTATGAATTTTTAGTAACTATACAACACCAATTTTTCTTAACAGAAAAAAGAAGAGCATCATTCACAAAAAAAAAAATAAAAAGGAGAAGAAACTACTGATCACAGGTAGCAACAGAAACAAAACTCGCAAAATAGAAATGTCACCTTTAGGCCTGATTGCATTTTTAGTTTTTTTCAGCTAAAATGTTTCTTATATAGATTATGAATTTTTACCAAGTACATTGCTAATTTGTTAACTGCAATTTATTTTATACGTATAATTTTCATCAGAAAAACGGAGATCAATAACCAATCAAAAAGAAAGTTTCGATGTTTCACAATAAGGCAATATGACTTACATTGGTTGTATCGAATTCCATGAGGTAAATGCGTAGTTTCAAAAGGTTAGTTCGAAGCAACAGATCAGACTCGTCATCACCATCGATCAGACCTATTAAGCTGAGAAATGCAAAGGTAATATCACATGTTTATCAATAAAAAACCAGCAAGAAGCATATAACAATAAAAAATAATTTTATATTGAGTTTTCTTAAGAAAAGAATTTTTTTTTTGCAGATTTGTTAATGAATAAGTGAAGACAAACTAACCAACCCTTTAATTTAAGCAATCCCTCGGCAACTTCTTGTGTACTCCTTGCCATGATGAAATTTTGCAGCATGGACTCCATTATTAAAAAAAGTGAAATAATATGTCCATTAAATTTGCATACTTTATGGTTCAACAATTCATTGTATTGTATATTATGTTATTTTCTTTCCTCAAAAGGAAGATAGTCCAAATAAAAG
>Ga0315913_1009182_pt1 | contig 11614 bp, 7 predicted proteins | sample MpolsnodulesMG_FD_207736 | JGI IMG/M metagenome (GOLD analysis project Ga0315913, IMG submission 207736) | Medicago polymorpha root nodule microbial communities from Los Angeles, California, United States - small nodules | ecosystem: Host-associated > Plants > Roots > Nodule | place: USA... | reverse complement strand
GCAATGTGACATTTTTTGTAATTATTGATAAAAATTGGAAATTCGTAAATCACACAGGTCCTTTATTGGTCACTGTGACTAGGCCATGCTTTGGCATATTCTTTGCTATTGATGTTGTGAGTCAGTTTCATAAGTTCATAACTCTCCTAGTGGTGATATCTGGGATGTAATTATCTGAATTTTGTGATATTTTAAGTTCTCTCCCAGGAAGGATTTAGTAATAGTATATCACAAGCAATGTTCATAAAATTACAATTGCATATAATGTCGTTGTTGACTGGGATGGATCTCCTAATCAAGTAGAACATAGTTGCCAACTCATGTGCTGAACTGGAGTATTGAGTCATAACTCGCTCTACGTTTGAACTTTTATAAATAGAACAACTCCAAGATAAAATGAGATTTTTTTGAGTTATGATTTATGTTAATTTGCGATGATCTACCGACACCTCATATTGCTCCAAATCTGGCTTTCCATACGATATTAGGATGAGTTAATAGAAAAGAACAGCAGGCGGTATTAGGATGAGTTCGTCACCTTGAGTGGAAATCTGAAAAATACTTCAGTTTCAGAGTTCATCGCCTTGAGTGGAAATCTGAAAATACTTCAGTTTCAGAGTTCATAGATATAAATTGTAATCATAGAAACGAAGTACCCCTACATGATGATATTTTTTTCTACATATGCACAAGGGCATTAAATTTATACCACAAATAAGTTTAACACGTGATATTTCAGTAACAGTGTGACATGATGAAAAATTTGAAAACTCCTATTTATAGAACCTTATCATCTTGCAGCACCGATTGGATCATTGAGTGGCCTAACGAATGAAGTTTGCTTTTTGACATGTTACTTGACTATGTTATATTACTTAAACTGCTTAAATTCAATAAGTAACTAGCTAAAGTTTCGTTCTCCAAATTTTTAGCTAATGAAATGTGAATTGTGAATTGTGAATTTCAATTCCTGTAAGAGACAATAAAAATCTCTTTACACCAAGGTTTGGTTTGATGTCTTTTCAAAATGGGGTTGAAAATCTTAACAGCGACTAAATGAAAAACTTCATGAGACTGTGATAATTTACTAAATAAATTCCGAACTCACTATTTTTATATTATTGTACGTCTATTATACTGCTAGGAAAAAGATGCTGCATTAAAAGAAAATTCTATACAGAAATCAGTGTCTTCCTTACATAGACTTAAGACTCCATATTCTGTTAAATGATTGGGGTTATTGACTCACAAACATGCATCTTATTGCGAGCTGTGTGACCATCATATTAGCTAGCAAAGCTTTTGTTTTCCTGTTAAACTAACTTGGTTTGTATTATAGGCAAACACATTTGACAGCGGTTCAGCTGATAGCCCTATGGATGAAGCTGAAATTGAGAAGTTGGAAGAGCAAGCCTCTTCTTTAAGAAAGGTTTGTTGTATTAACCTCTGTCTCTATCCTTAATCACGCTCTTTACAAACCCCAAACATCGAAGTTATTATTTTAGTCTCAATTTTTAATTCATCGGAAAATACTTTTTCATCATACTATGTCAGCTGCAGTTAACAGAATCTAATGACATTCTTATGATGCGTTTTATATTTTTAGTTTATTTCCGAAAGCCTGAAACAATTTCAATTGGGAAAAGCTTGTGGATTCTGGACTGAAGTTATTGAGAGCATGTTTCTTTTTTTATTAATTATTATATTGTTGTTAAGCATTGGAATTTCCATCCATAAATGTAGGAACTTGGCAACAAGAACTTGCACCTGAAGATACTCATAGATCAACTGCGAGAACTTATCACTGATATATCAACATGGCAAAGTCCTTTTTCGACCTGAAGTTGGTAGTGCCTGCATTTGTAGGGTGATATAAAAAATGACAGTGTGTTCCAGATTACATTAAATGGTAATGATGCTTCTTTATATTTTACAAATTGAAGTTGAATCAGTTGTCTTAGTACGTTCTCATCCTGAACCTACAATTTCAGAGTCGTGGAATGATAAGAGATTGTCTGAAGTTTGAACATGTTTGTCATAGGGCTTGTATTTTGTAGAATATTTGACAAATTTTGCAAACTAGCAACTTGCCAATCTTTGCTGATAATTTGATGTAATCTTTTATTTGATAGTTGCCAGAAATTGCACCTAAATAGTTTTCTCTTGAGTTAGAAAAAGGTGTCTGTCTTTTGTACAAGGATGAAACTTTTAATGCTTTTATTCACCAGTAGCAATTTGTGCAATTCATAGCTTGTTCCTTAGATGGGTATACTGCCTTTTATATTTCAAGTCTGTTCATTTGGTTCTGAGGATTATCTGGAAAAGGAAAGGGAAGGTGGTAAAGTAGTTTTATGTGAAAAACGTCTTCGTCTTCTGTGTTTTGGAGTGAAAGATTGAACGGCAAGAAAACAGAGCAGTATCTTGTCTAAGATTTTCTTTTTAAAAGTTTATTACTTTACCAATTGAATGGATAAAAAATATCACACTCTGGATGTGTAATGTGCGAGTGGACCCTCAAGTCTACATCCCCTTTCAATTTATAAAAGAAAAAGGGTGTCCAGTAGTGACCAGCTTACCAGCTATATAAAGAAAACTGTATCTCTGTTTCAAATCATTTTCTTTACATTTCCATTTTTTAATCCACTAGAAAATGTTGTGACAATGTTCTGTGATGTCTGCCGAATATGTGCAACCTTCACTTTTTTTGTGAAACCACTAGATTTGACTGTGCTGCAAATACTGTGTTCTTACGGTATCCCCTCTATTTAGGAAGTTTGTATTGTAAACACATTGTTTTGTATGACTTCTGAACTTTTAAGCATTTCCCTCATTTTGAGCAAAGGATATTTGACTATCCTTTGAGAAAAGGTTGATTTTGGGCAGTTTAGGCTGTATAACTTGAGATTTTGCATCCGATAAGTATATCATGGTGTCACCTGATTCTGTAATTTTCTTTACGTACTGCAGATACTTACTTAAGATCTTGACAAAACAAGCTAAAATCTTCATATGATAAAATAAAGAAATTTAAGAAATATACTCATGATATTTTTTAATCTTGTTTCGTCTTTCGCTCCTTTTATTTTGAGTCCATCTCCGGGCTACGATTGTGTCAGCATTGTTTTGTCTGCTCTTTGTACATGTTTTGTGGTTCACGCAGATTTTATTTACACCCAGACTAAGTAAATTTTTTGCATTACGTTATTATTATAGTTGAAGATGAATATCATTTGTCTATCCTTCCAGAACTGCTGACTTATTTCATAAAAAAAGGTCAGATGCATTAAAGTTTCTACATACGCAAGATCCGAGAAGGGGTCCCACCATTTTGGTGTATTTTACGTAGTCTTACCCTGTTTTTTTATACAAAATGTTGTTTCCAGGTTCATAGAATAAAATAAAATGATTTACCAAAAAATGTTGTTTCAATATAATGTCATGCAGCAAGCTCATGGAATTCAAGAAATTCACATGATAATACAAGCAATTCAAAACAAAACTTTGTACAAAACGGTTGAAGTTTTCCGCTTCGAAATAACTCACCAACCAAACCTTAACTCTCTAAGTTGATTTTATTCCATCTTCTCGAGTTTTCTCAAACATAGAGAATTTGAGAGACTTTTTATGCTTGCCTTGCATTACCAACTGACACATACTAGCAGAACAGACAATGACACAAACACACATACAGAGACTTCGCCTCCTTTTGCATTTCAACTTTTCACAGTCCTAACAAAATCTAACCTAATACTAATCAAACGACTCGTAACTATAATAACTAGATACAAGTTTCCCAGACAACTCACTTTTCTTTTGGTGTAGATTATATTAATTGTGAATAGATGTTCTAGTAGTGAGAGATGATCTCATGTCTACAATAGCAGACTCATCCGCCCCTAACTTGATAGCTTCTTTGCTAGCTCTTATGAATCTTGAAACAGCTCCCTTCACGTAATCATGAGCTTCCTTCACACTCATCTTCTTGCTCATTTCATCTGGGAAACTGCTCAAGAAGTGATCTCCGTTGAGAACAGCTGCCAACTGAACTACCTCACTCTGAAACTCGGAGAGGCCACCATTTTCTTTTGCTTCAGTGGTCCTTAGAGGCGTCACATCCGGCAAAGTCACTGGAATACAGCATTAAACTGTCTTAATATTTCTTCACATAATAAGGTCAATACAAAAGAAGTTGCATAGTCAATGATTATAACTGATAAGTCTATTCACCCCCCTTGTAATACATCATCATTTGAGTTTATCGTGTTTGATTTGTGTTTTAGTATATGATTATCGAGGAATTCATACCTGGACAATCCATTCTCGGTGAACTTAATTCCCCAACAATATCCTCAAATGTCCCAGCCCATGCATCTCTGTGAGTCAAAAAGTTAGAGGAAAGGTTGAACATCTTCTTTATGGTGGCAGGAATTGAAGAGTGCTCAAACTCGGAATTCACAGCTGGTCCTTTGGGGCTTCTTACCACTGAAAAACGCGGATCAAGTAAGCAAATTAGTAGACATGTTGAACCAATCAAAAGCATGTAGAGTTTAAGAAGAATCTAATTTATGTACCAAAAGACACTAGGTAATATTACTCATATCAGTGTTAAGTATCTTAGCTTAATTTAATTAGAAAACAACAGATCCTAATCCTTAGTTCCGTATTGTACTCAAAACACAAATGAAAAGACAAACAAGGCTCAACCACAATCAAAACTCAACCAACTAAATGTAACTCAAGGTCAAGGCTGTATGACACAGTATAGGCATTGGAATAGTGGATATCAGTAAACAAAGTACAATGACAAAACAAAATATAACCGCCAATATATTAAAAAAAATGTAAATAAACAAAGAGGATTTTGAGCTTACCAATCCCTTTCTTGATCCAAGGAGAGACCATAATAGTAGGGACCCGAACACCTAACCTATCAAACTTAAAGAAATAAGGAGCAGGTCCTGTGTTCCCATCTGGACTAGGAATGTTAACAAAAGGAGTCTTCACATGATCAAAAAATCCACCATGCTCATCATATGTAATGACCAAAAGAGTTTCATTCCACTGTGGACTTGCTCTTAGAGTCTCATAAACCTCCTTAACTAACATTTGTCCATTTGCAACATCATGAGAAGGGTGATCATCATTCGCCGGCAAACCCGTCAAATCAAAGTACCTAGGCTCAATCACTGTCAAAGGTGGAAGCTTCCCATTTCTAGCATCTTTCTTGAACCTCAAATCATACTGATGAAATTTAGATATGTACTTCAATTTCCTTAGATTTCTGTAGAAAAGTGTTGTTGGAATGTTTTGATAATAAATTCCAAAGTCCAAGCCATTATGATGCATAGATTCAAAGATTGTTTTTTGAGGATACCCTATAGCTAATTGTCTCTTGACATGACTTGTTGAACCATGAGAAGTTGCAGAATACACAAAAAGCCTATTGGGTTGTGTTGGACCAGGAATTGAAGAAAACCATCTATCAAAAACCGCAAATTCCTTAACCAAAGCAGCATAAACAGGAACAGATTGTGGTTTAAACCCTTTCATTACAGTCTCAGAAAGATTCTGAGACACAGACAATGCTTGTTCCACAAATCCATTCATTGAAGGAATTGAACCATTACCAAATACTTGTTGCAACACATCTTCAAATGAATGACCAGGATCTGGATCCACAAACTCTGCATCATCACTGAAACAAATTGTGTCTTTTCTTGGACTTTCTGTAGAAACTGGGTTGCATTCATCTCCATTGACACCATCTATTAAAGGGTTGATAGCTTTCTTCATCCAACCAAGCATGTGATCAAAGGAACGGTTTTCCATAACCAAAACAACAATGTTCTTAATAGGTTGCTGTTTTTGTGCATAGGTTGTTGGATGAAGGAACACACTTGAAACAGTGAGAAGAAGCATGAAAATGAAGGATCTGATTTTGATAGCTCCCATTCTTTTCCTCAAAAATGGATTCTTTTTGCAAATGGGTGTCTAATTCTGGTTGCTGATGTGAATTCACAAGGCTTTATCTATTGAATTCACAATGTATTAAATTATATTTAACACTGAAAATAGAAGAAAAGAAAGTATGTATCTTATCGTTATAAAGTAGTGAATCTAAATGCGAAATAAAGTTTTTGTGAGCAAGATTTTTCACTTGCCTTGTTGGAAGTTAGATATTTTATAGATATATAGCAGAAAGAGTAGCAAAAAACAGAAGAGGGAAAGAGAAGGTTCTGGTTTGTTTATTGTTTTGTTTTGTGCTTTACCTCATTTACACTCACTCTAGTTTCTCCTTTAGCTGAGTTTAGAGCCCATAGAAAAGAGGAAAGGTAACGCAATTAAAGGAATGTGATTAGAGTGTGTCGTTTTGTGAGTGAGTGTGTGAAAGAAGTTCTTACGTGCTTCTTTTTCCTCCACCATTCATTATTCATAACATGTCCACTTTTTTAGCCTCTTTATTATTATTGCATGTTGGAGGCTTTATTATAATTGTTACCTATACTTAAGCATCATTAAGCGATTAAGACACCTAAGTCAACTTGTCAAAAGAAAAAAAGACACCTAAGTAAAAAAAAACACTCATGCACACAGTTTATAACGAAGGTTTGATATCATTCTCTCTCAATCACACCAAAATGATTGTATTAGGTTATTTTACTATAAATGAAGGAAAGATTTATAATAATTTTATTAAATTAACTTGATTAATTACTAGTTGAGTTTCATTATCATATTTTTTTTTATAAGTATGGTAATATGGCATATTCACATTTGAGAGAGATTGTAGCGATTCAAGTGTGAGTGATTTTTTTATAAATAAAGAGTTTTATTAAATAAAAACATTTGGTGGGTAGAGTGTCTTTGTGTTTATTCAAGTGTGAGTGGTTATTCTCAGGGATGGTTTTACCATCCGACGAGCATGGGCACGTGTCCGGGTTCAACCCTTACTTTCTTTATATCACTACAAAAAATTTGACTTGTAGTGACAACCAACATCCGTCATTATATAGTTAATTTCTGTAGCTAAATCCGTCTCTCAATGTCAAATGGTTGTCACGGCATGCTTTCCACCTTTACTAGGTAAATCTAAGGATACCATTTTATTTAAAAACATTAAGGACCTCTACTTATTCTTATATTTACTATGAATGAGTTAAATAAATGATATATAGGATATGTGACACATCTATTGAATGTCTTAACATTTGGTAGTCATGATTGTTGGCATGTTAATATTTTGCTCCCAGTGCTGTCTCGGTCTTCTCATCAAATGATATCAGAGCAACTTGGCGAAGGAAATGAGTAGATTCATCAATGTAACAAATTAAGTATAGTTGTATGAACCCATTTGGGGTTGGCCTAGTGGTTGACTTGGAATCTTGGAGTTTCCTCCTTCAAAGGTCTCAGGTTCGATTCCCTATGGTGCCAATTTCAGTGGGCTAAGTCCATACAGAGTTTGTTCTGGCTTTAAATGGGCCCCCCGCAAGTGGGCGGTGGGATTGGTCCCCTCGGATTAGTTGGTTTTTGGATCGGATACCGAGTTTTAAAAAAAAAAAGTATAGTTGTATGATAGACTCACACTTGAGAAAAAAATTGTTGGAGTTCAACAAGAGTGGTTAGTCAAACATACTATAAATAAGATAATTGAATAATATACATTTTACCAAAAAAAATTGAATAATATACAAGAGAGATTACTCATACACTCAATAACTTAAGGTATTGAATTAAAATATGGTGTCAATATTTGAATTTGTGCTCCAATATATCAAATATCACCGTAACTTTTTATAGCTGCACTCACATGACCAAAGTTCCCTAATTTAAATATTGAATTATTATTTATTTCATGGTCATCCATGTGACGGAGAATAATTTTGTCACATACTTAAAATTAGTATAGGTTGAGGGCAGCGTCTAGGTTGAGTTGTGTTCACAAGACCAAATAACAAACTTTGATGGATTAGAATCTGGATGAATTAGGAGCAGGGCCGTATCTGAGGCAGGATGAAGAGGGCGACCGCCCTAGGCCTAAAAAAATAGGTACGAAATTTAGGCTCCAAAACTTTTTTTCTAGGGTTTATTAGGCCCTAAAATAATTGCTTAGTTTTTTGTATCTAGTTTGATGTTTATATATATTTATTAGTTAGGACTAAAATTGTAGGTTCGCCCAAGGCCACTGAAATCTTAGAAACGACCCTGATTAGGAGGAATTTAAAAGATCAGTTTGATGTATTTTAACGTTAAAAATTCTAATATTCTATGTCCCACTTGACTTTTGGAGCTTTATAAAACTCAATTTTATATCTTAAATAGTAGAGTGGAATAAATCAAGTATACATATGCTGAAAAAATGAACATAAATTGGTTCACTGTAACATAAAATAATAAAAGTTGTGCAAATAAAATACAATATATCTAACCATCTAAGTCTCTCAAAAACAAAATAATCTTCTCGTGAGTAAGGAAGACAAATTCTGCTTAGCTGGAAATGCAGAATCAATCTGAAACTTGTTTCCTATCCAATGATATATACAAGTTTATGAAAAATCATTCTATCTTAATAAAAAAATGTTACAAATTATAAATGAGATTGAGATTTTTTTTAATTATAATAAGAATGTGGGGACAGTGACACTATGTAATTGCAACGTAGAAATTAGCATCCTCATCCACGTATGCATTTGAGGGCAGAATGGTCAGTGGAAGATATTTGTATTATGATTAGATTCCATGGACCCATTTTGATATTGCCACCAGACTAGTCGGTTAGCAATTGAATATACACAAAAACGATACATGTGAAATGAGACGAGTAATTTCAATCAATGTTTTGCCAATAGAGATTTCGTCATCATTTGGATTTCCTTGTCTACACTTGAAGCATGCACAATACATTATAATATACTAATCCATATTGTGATTAGGACGTTAATTGTGTTTTAGACTTGGAAGTCCGTGACCGTGAGACGAGAAAACAACCAAAGAAAAATGTTATTTTTCACTTAAATACTTAGAATACTTAGCCCCCAACACTTTGTGATCGAAGATAGTAAGTGAAGTGGTATTACAATGCTGTGACACGCTTCACCTTTTACCTTTGAATTTGCCCAAGTGTCCAACCCCTTCCTTGCAAAAAAAATAAAATAAGAGAGATTTTAATGAGTGAGGAAGGAGGGGCTATGACCTGGCAAGAGACTCTTAATCACATGATCAGATGGGCCATACACTATTTTACGATGGAGGAACATTTATCACTCAAAACCACTTGTTTTGGCGACAAACAGATAAAAAAAATACACTTCTAGTAACTATATAATATGATCCAGTAACTGAATACTAACCGATATTAATTTGCGCCTGTCACTACCATTATTCAGCTCAGCTCAAAGGGGGTCCCAACTTCTAAGAAAGAAAGCATTTCAAAATTTATGACAACACAAAATCACGTCACTGAATGCAACTCAGAATTATTTTGATAATTTACAAATAAAACCAACATATAAAAAAATATTAGAATCAGTAAATCCAATCCTAATCAATTGGTTTTATAAACTCAATGTGATGTGAGAAAAAATGGACATAAACTTTCGTTAATGTCGTTTATTCTTGTACACAACCTCGGCAAATAAGTGATACAAAACCTAAAATTACAAGTATACAAGCAGCAAGGGAAGACACATCCCAATTTTCATAAAGTACAATGACCAACATGAAGAAAAAAATGCTTTAACATTTATCTCGTATAGAAAAGAATGTAGTTGTACAAAATTCCAGAATATGAATATGTCAGGTGCAGTCTGCACCATACAAAGTTCCAATTTGCTTTAGATTGGCCTTTATATATCAACAGAAAGCTCGTTTCTTCCTTTAATCAAACTCGCTTCAAGTATGTTAAAAGGCCTAAGCCAGCAACAAGGGCAGCTCCGGCAGCAACACCACTATATGCTGAGGCCCATGCATCTGAATACGCATGCTCTAAACTTCCCGAACGTGAACCTTTCCTGTGACCACGTGTTCCCTCATAGTCTAAATACAATTTCAATCCCTACAAAATCATCATCAACCCAAATTCAAAAAAACACCGTTAGTCCAAATTGCAAAGACCATTTTGAACAAAAAAAAGTTAGAAATAAACGAAAAAACTCAATATATTACAAACACTATAAACATATCTAATCCTGAATAATAATATAAAAACCGTCATCCTTATCTGCACTAAATCAATAATTCACACATAACTACAGATTTAAACTTTTTCCGGGGCCAAAATATCACATTTAGGACTGAAGGACCAGCAAAAAAATCTATTATACCTTCAAACCAACAGTCCTTGCATGGTCCACAGCTGCGGCAAGATCACTGTCGGAAGCCAATACAACTTTATCATGGTCTTCATCTTCATACTAAACAAAAAACTGGTCAGCTTATGAAAAGTAGGGAATGGGGTTACATATCAATTAAACCTTAAGAACATAAATATTATGCTTTGGAAAGTACCAGAATTTGGGGCAGATTGTTAGGGTCAATATCAGTGCCAAGTCTTTGAAGGATTGAACTTATAACCTCCGTCATGCTCCGGGTATCTAAACTCGTATGCAACATCACAGAACATTCAAATTTTAGTTTCCTACAAACAAATTTTACTTGAAATAGGCTGTCCTATCCAATCGTAAATTACTCATAGAGATAATAAAACCCCTTATATTTATACTTATTTTTGATTGGGAATAAATAAACAAAAAGGAAAAGAAAAACAAGAAACCCATCTTAATAAGAAAACCAGCAATGAAATGAAAACTTGTAGAAACAATTATGAACCTTGTCTAAGAAAAAACAATACATCCATTACTCATTCAAAACTAAAACCCAAGCAAACACCGGTTCTTTCCCACTTCCCACTAGGTAGTAGGATTTGCACAATAATAATCATGCATTATAAATTGTCTAGTGATGACCAACAAACCATTTAAATGTATGAGACTAAATCCTACTTTAATGGTATAGCATGATTTTTGTTCCCCAAACTCAACTACTAAACTACACTACATCTGACTTACTTTCTTGACAAGGAATCTGTTTGGATAAACTGCTTAATTAAACACTAATAGTGTAAGCGTTTATCATATAAGTGATTAAGAATAAACTATTTCTATAAGAAAAGATAAAATGAAGTTAAATTGTTTTCATATAAGCTATAAGTTGTTTTCATAAGTCATCCTGGAGAGCTTATGGAAATAAGCTGAAAACAACTTATGAACATGTCATAACAGCTCTCCTGAAGTCTCATAAACGCTATGTCAGTAGATAAGTTCAAATAAGTCAATCCAAACAGACCCTTGGACATTCATTGATCATATCTACACATGATCAAACCTCCTATGGTGAGATTTTGGGTATGTTTGGTAAAAATAAGTTATAAGCTAGCTGATAGCTGAAAAGTTAGCTTATCAAAATTAAAGTGTTTGGCAAAATTGATTGTTAAAATAGCTGATAAATATAAAATGACATGTTTGTTTATTTTTAAAAAATATATATTTATGAACATTTTTTACTTAATATATTTATTTTTAAATATTTTAATTATTACCCCTCAAAAAAAAATTATTTT
>Ga0315913_1009178_pt1 | contig 11619 bp, 13 predicted proteins | sample MpolsnodulesMG_FD_207736 | JGI IMG/M metagenome (GOLD analysis project Ga0315913, IMG submission 207736) | Medicago polymorpha root nodule microbial communities from Los Angeles, California, United States - small nodules | ecosystem: Host-associated > Plants > Roots > Nodule | place: USA... | reverse complement strand
TTATTTTTTTCACCGTTAATAATTATATATTGCATTTTATGATTCGTATGTCAATCCCTTTACAATAAACCCGTGCTCCGCACGGGTCAAAAATCTAGTTTAAGAATAAAAAGATCATCTTACAAAAATAAATAAAAAATTGGGAGTATTGACTTCGAATAATATGTTATTAAAAATAGTCACTTAGAATGAGCGACGTAAACTTTTATAACATATCAACAACTAGAATTGGTAGCAAAAATTTAGAGATCAAAAATCAAAGGAAAAATTGATAGAGTCTAAAAGTAAAAGTTGTTATATTTAGAAAGACAAAAAAAAACTATTTCTTTATAATGTTAAAATAGATTATGTTATCACACTTCACATGCAGAGTTAAAGGCTATTTCATAAAACAAGAAATAAAGAGTTGTATACAATATACTAAGAGAATAGTATGAAAATAGTTAATAAAAAAAAAATATGCTTATAAAAATTAGTGATCAAGAATGATTGGCCGAGTTTCAACGTCTGTCAAGATGGATGTGGGAAGTGGTACATGCATATACTCTAACGCTCAAGTCAGTAAGAGAACAAAGACTGAGAGGTATTAAGTGAAAAGAATCATGTACCTTGCATTGTAGTGAATAAAAGTTTCTATAAGCGTCGAAGACTAACCGTTAAAGAGTGATGGAGAGGCCGTTGTGAACGGTCGTTGGGAGGCGTTACAAGTCCGAAAGTATTTGAGTTAGAGGAAATGCTCTTGCATATTGGGCCTTGAGATAACGAGGGATATGTGCATTGGGCTTATTGGAACCCATTATCCCACTAAACTATGACTTATCTATCTATCTCATAAATGAACAATAAATTATGCAAAATCAAACTCTACATCACATGTGATACATTTCTCCTATCTTGTCTCCAAGTTGGACATGGTTGATATATATCATGATAGAAGGACTCTCAAATTGATGATACATTAAGCCTTCACCAACAGAACCCTCCTCAATGAAGTTAATTACTCCCTCCGTTTCACGATGAGTGTCGTTTAAGATTTTGACACACATTAAAAAATAGAATGAAATAATCATTAGACATAACACTTTTACTAAACTGCCCTTACTTTATAGGAGAAAGACAAACTTAAAGTTGTATTGAAAATTGTGTGAGAGAAAAGTTAGAGTATTTATTGAGGGTAAAATTGGAAGAAAAAAAATAAAGTTGTATTGAAAATGTAAAGTGACATTCATTTTAAACAATTTTTTTGCTAAAGTGACACTCATTGTGAAACGGGTAGAGTAAATCACAAAAGATTTAAGTTGGTTTGGATATAGTTAAAGTATTTAGGATCCATGTGTTTGATGATCTTCCTTATAGTAGTCTTAATAATGCTATTAAATCAAGCAACATAGTGACTAGAAATTTAGTTCTTAAAGGTGAATAAGTCGGATGTTTGAGATTTAAACTTTAGTTTCTGTATATAACAATGCATTGTCTTAGAGAAAAAAAACCTCTTTTACCCAACACAAAAAATTAGAATACACATTTCAACCGCCTGATTACTTTTGTTTCAGTTGTTGAAAGATTTGTGGTTGTTTGATTAAGATCCAAAGTTTCGACTTTCAAATCTAAAATTCGAGATTCGCCTAATTACTTATGATCTGATTATGAAAAGATACACTTACGATGCAGGATTGCATGCAGTCAAACCAAAATATGCTACAGTTACTGTTTCACACAGGTTTACGCCATAAGTGATCTCATCTCTTGATTTAAGATCAAATAGTTTAAATTACAGTCAATTTCATTCACTTAACCGATGTCAAACATCAATTTAGATTGGACAAGTAAAATGTGGAGCAGTTACTGCGTCTAATCTATCTCACATATCACCCCGACCCAAATCTCACCCCGATCCAAATCTCAACCAAGAATCTTTGGTATTAGTTACTTTGATGGCATGTTACAAGCATCTCCCACCATTTGGAAGAAAAAAAAAGTTTAGGTACGAATATATGCCCCTTCCACTCAAATCGCATGGCATTCAAGTCACAACACGTGGCATGTATAATTACTTTTTTCCTAAAAAAAATGTATTAGCTTTTGTTTATTTAAATCTCAAAAATAAACAAAATAATTCAAAATTTAGACAATTATTGTGAGAGGCATGCCTCTCAATTATACACATTAATTACCAAAACACACCCCGCCCTTATGTTGATTAGTGGGTGGAGAACAAAGGAGGAAGTAACAGGAAGTGTTTCCTTAACAGCAAAAACATAGTATCTGAAAACTACAATTTTCATCGGAAATGCATGCTTGTTAAAAGTTCCAGATAAGAGCTGGAGCTGGACCAACCTCACCTCAAAGCTGCTGATTAAGATAAGCATCTGTGGTGGGAGATTTGGGTGACATTGGAGATCCAACGGCAGTTCCAATGTACCCAACTACATTTCCAGAAACATTCTTCAACCAGGAGGTGCTTCTTGTTAACCAGCCACCCTCTCCTTGTTCTTGCATTTCTTGATTGCTTTTTAGTTCTTCCTCTTCCAACATAGCAATCCACCTCTTGGCCATAAAAGTCTTTATGGCTTGGACCCCTTGGTTTACAATCTCCGCTGGTGGCAGTTCAAGAGGATTCTGTTCCAAGTTGAGCTTGGTCAAATTATCAAGGCAACCAAATGTATCGGGAAGTGCACGAATCTGATTATTGCTGAGATCCAATTCCTTGAGATTAGTCAATTCACCAAATGTCTCTGGAAGTTCTTTAAGATCAGCAAAGTTACCGCTCAAGTTGAGAATTTCCAGAGTAGTCAGTCTCCCAAATGCTGCTGGAAGCCCATGTAGCTCATTGACGTGAGCATCCAAATAGCACAACGACTTCAACTCGCAAATAGATGAGGGAAGAGATCGAATTTTGTTCAATTGAATCATGAGTTTCTTCAAGTTTGGTAATTCATACCCAATGTTTGTCGGCAAGTATGACAGATCGTTGAAGCTTACATCCAGCTCCACCAATGACCTGATTATACAAATATAGAAGGGAATCGATTAACTGTGATAAAAACATTTATCATTTGAAGATGTTTCTAGAAAACATTGGTAATTTACAATTCCTGCACACTTAAATTAGTCTTAAAAAGCATAAAAACAAATAAAATAAATATAAAACAATGTTGCCATAAGACTTATAGTTTAAAGAGCTTAAATAAAAAAACAGTTCTTGCACATGCATGAACAAAATCGCTTCCATTTTCACTATAAAGCAGCTCACATGTCTTTCAAAATACTCAAATGAGGGAAGTCTTAAAACATGTGGATGTCAGTGTCCAAAATAACTTTCAAAGGGATCCCAACCACAAAGTACAGCATTATTAGGTGATAACGATAACAACATCAAAAACATGCGGCCTTTTATGAATCTATCACATACCTGCACTGACAAATGGCATCAGGAAGGGCAGTAAGCTTGTTTCCAGAAACATTGAGCAATTTCAACTTTTGTAGAAACCCAATTGAATCGGGCAGTGATTCCAAATGATTTGCAGAGAGATTAAGCTCCTCCAGATTTTGCAATCCAACTATTGAGTCAGGAATCACCTAGTGTGTTGAACGGAACATATTAGTACATATATGTGGAATTACAAGAAAGGCCAACCAACTAAGTAATTAAGTACTACGTTTGATATGAAGTGCCAAGGAAGATAAATATTCAAAATTAAACACAGATAAAAATTGTCATAAAAACTTGGTGTTTACCGATGGAGCAGCTGTAAATCATAATTGTTCGGAAATCGTTACATAAACATAAACTATACAACAACAAAGAACTCAGCATCCATCCTCTCTCTATGGTATAGAGTACGAAAATCAAATTTAATCAGCCCATATATCAACATGTTTTGTAGAAGTTTGAAGACACAAACAGAGCCAAGCAAGACACATTTAATTTCCGAATCAAGCTCAATTCATGTTATGAGCATAACTGATAGTGTGATTAGTCTCTCTAAACAAAACATATCTCTACACAAAATGCATCTATCCACCTCTAGAAGCTCTAACAGCAAATAAATAACCAAAATTTGAAGTAAATTTGTGTGCATAGTCACCTGGTTCACGATTCTCTTCGGTATGTGGTGAGGGTTGGGATACATGGTGATGGTACGCAACCATCAAAATATTAGATATGTGGGTGTATACATAGCCAGTACACTATTTAGTTCATTCTACATTTTAATATACTAATTGGTACGCTGTTAATAAAAGCATTTTAATAAAACTATTTAGCAATGGGGTATAGTTCTGGCCATGGTGGATGCTTCACCAGTACCAAGTGATTTTCTCTCCTCCACACCATATTTCGATCTTGTGTGTTGCAATCACAAATGAAAGCCACAATCTATGATCCATTGATATTGTCACAAATGAAGTGGATACTACATAGATTATAATAATCAAATTTTGCTTTCAATTGGTGAGGCATAATCATCAGATTTTTCGTGAGAACACTAATGACCATGAATACGATAAACTTACGACACTAATTGAAAGCAAAATTACGAGACCATGCGTGTACTGACCGGTGAGAGTGAACTCTAATGGAATCTGTAAACGACGGGAGTGGTGTGCATGAAGGGTTGGTGTTATTTTATACCTAATATAATATTTATTAAAAAAAAATGCAACAAATGATGTGCGCGTGGAAAGTAATCATTTACACGCGTCAATGAAATTTCGTATAGGAAACACTCGTACTATATAGCAGTTCTGTTTTAAAACATTTATGACTATAAACAAATAATTAAATAAAGAAAGAGTATTTAATATTTATTTCAAAAATCACATTCTAACAAAAGTCACATTAAAAAGGAAAGTCCTATAGTCAGGGAAAGAGATATTAACGTGGCAACAGGCTCGTATGTATGATGCTTGTCTAACATAGAGAGATTGCAAGAACATTGGTTCCACTCATTAGTTTAGCAAACATTGAGAGGTAACTTCACTACAAATAAACAGGGTAGAATGTGAATGCAGTGTACAGCAAGTGGGTCCATGCACATGTAGGCTAGTGGTATCTCGTTTTATTAATGAGATGAATGCTTCGCAATGTGAGTACCAAAGTTAAATATTGGTTTTAATTTTATTGAGCTATTATCATGCTCAAATAAGCCAGAAACGGTTTCGCCTCTGGAACTATTGTTCATGCAATTTATTCACAAATTAGCGCGAACCAATTCGCAAAAGAACAGTACATAAGTTCTATGGGTACTTGAGCTAATTCTGTAACTATGTTTGTGTGTATTTAGATTTGCTAATTACTGATTTAGGATCTATCTAGATTGAATTATTGGAGCTTACCAACTATCAAAAGCAATTGTGAGAATGTTTATAAGAGCTTACGGAACAGCATATGGCATGTCTATCAATGAAAACAGCTTATAACTTAAGTGAAAATACCATAAATACATATACTTGTACTATAAAATCAGAAGTTGTTATTAGTGAAAAGCACTTTACCGAAAGCAGATTCTTAGAAGCGTCAAGCACAAGCAAACCAGGAATCCTCCCAATAGCTTCCGGCAACACCTTCAATTTCCGATCGGAAATCTCAATCCGTTCCATTCCTTTCCCATCCGCTTCCTGCAGAATCCCAACAACCTCTTCATCCACTTCATCACTACCATCACCCTCTCCTCCAACATCACCAGTCTCTCCATCATACATTCTAACCAATTTCTTCTCAGCGTTCTTAAGAAGCTTCTCATACGCCTCATGCATCTCATCAAGCTGAATAAGCGATTTCCAAACACGCTTCTCTTTTTCAGCTTCCTCTCTACACTGCTTCTCCTTCTCCGCCAGATGTGCTCTCCATCCATGAACCTCGATCTCCGCAGGCCTCGATAACAGAACGATTCCTTCCAGTTGTCGCGATAGTTCGGCTTCTATATCAGTTAGTTTGGTTTTGGCGTGGTCCACTTCTTCATGAGTGGGCCGTTCGCCGATAAGTTTGAGAATGGCCCGGGCCTGTTGAACGTCGTCGATGGCCCCGGCCATGGCGGCGATTAATTCGGGATCTGCTAGGTTTGGCATTTGGTCGACGATGCGTGGCTGTTCGATGTCGTATAATTCGGTGTCGGAGATGGTGGCGGTGGGTTTGGTGGTTAAAGATGGGAGACGGGACATGACGTAGGAGAGGATCGGGAAGGTTCCTGGATTAGGATCCATGGCGTTAGGGTTAGGGATTCAGATGATGGTGAAGAAATTGGTATATATAGTAACAAGATTAGCGTATTCTATTCGGTGAAACTTTGAGACTATCGATCTGTTTTTATTTGATGTGTGATCCATCAATAATTATAGAGATTAATTACTTAATTAAGTAATGATGATGATAAAGATAAGGTGGTCACGGCGGCACTGGTCATGCTAGTGCTAGTCACTAAAAATATGAAAGTATAAACTCGTACTTCATTAATTTGTCCATAAATTTATTTCAAAAAAAATTTAATTTTTCCATAATTTTTTTTCTTTTTTGGCAGTTTTCCATAATAAAAAAACACGCAAAATAGTTTTACATGCCCATCCAATAAAAAATCATAATGTATAAAAAAGCGTAACGTTGGATCTCGCGAGAAGCAGATTGCGAATTTAGTCCGAACTTGCATTTTTAATTTCTCTATTGACATCTCTCTCTCCTCCGTAGATTGTGCAAAAGCAAGCATTTTAATTTGCCAATACTTAAATATTGTACAAAACTGCATACTTTGATATTTGTAGGATCTGAAAAGTGATTACCGTATCTGCTTATTTTAATGATTTACAACGAAGAGCCAAGAGCCACAAAAGATGCTCGAGATATTGATGGTCTCAATGTAATGTGGATAATCAATGAACCAAATGCGGCTGCTCTTGAATATGGCCTTCAAAAGAGAGCGAATTGTGTTGAATCGAGAAATGTTTTCATCTTTGATCTTGGTGGTGGAACTTTTGATGTGTCTCTTCTTACAATTAAGAATAAGGCCTTTGAAGCAAGGCCACTGCCGGAGACACTCATCTTGGAGGAGAGGACTTTGATAATCGAATGGTGAAAGCAACACGAGAAGCCGTTTTGTTTCCTTGACCATTGTGAATTATTTCAACATGATTGTTTTGTTCCTACCTCACCCCAACTCAATTCCTATAGCAAGTCCCTCGTATTTTTTTGTCATTCTCTTTCAAGGGAAAGAAATCTTTGTAAGAAAGATTTTAATTCAAAATTAGGAAGAGATGTTGTACAGGTCAATCTCATTTTGGCACATAATTATTTATTTTTTTATTATTAACCATGATTATAATATTATCTATTTAAAAAGAAAAATTAAAAATCAAACTATCATTCTACAAAGGCACTTATTTCATCTAATACAAATTACAATTTTTTTTAATATCCCTAATACAATGTGTATACATTCATCCTTTACACATGCAATTTCTGAAACATCAATAAAATCTCTTTCTGTAGTAGTTCAAATATTTCTTTCAGACGAATTTTAAACTTGGATGTTATGTTCTTGTTAATCCTTTGCTGAAACTTAGTGCTCCTAAGCCACATAATGCCAATGTATACATCACACTTGCAAGCACATTCACCAAGAGCCGATTTCTCAATTTCGTACCTGAAATTAATCTGCAAGCAAAAATAATAGACTCTCTTCTATGGAACAATAACATGAACCAAATTTATAACAAATACAATATAAGAGTCTGACTGAGTTTTAAATTTAGCATACACGAAAGTGATTAGAAAATGGAACGCCATTGAGGATCATAACTTCATTCACAATCCATCCTTCAATGTTTGTATTTGGATATTTTTGTTGTGAGCTTGTAACATCAAAAGCTGACACATGTCGGTTAAATTGGTACGTAACATGCCTTTCGAGTACATCAGGTTTTACTGGTTCCCAGGGTGTAGTGTCATAATCCATACAACCAGTTCTTTTCATAATCTTATGCTCTATGTTTCCTCCATCAAAAGTTTCCATCACAGATCCGAAATGTGCAAGAATAACAAAACAGATTAAGGAAGTATTATGTATAAAGAATGATAATTCTTAAAGAAGGTTGTCACAACAACAAACAGGTTTAAAAGTAAAAGATACAAAAGAAACACAAACATAGAGCACACAATGTTCAATCACGGAATTCGCTCAAACTGTGTCTATGTTTCCAATTGCAGCTGCAGAGTGGCTTCAGTACCTTTCTAATATCATAGAAAGCTTAGGGTTTACAATGCAAAACTCGTGTTTAAATAGTAAGGTCCATTTTACAACATTATCGTTGAACCTTTTGCAACAAAAAAAACGTTATGTTGACATGCTGAATACAAGAGGCGTCAATGAATTCATGTATTTGTGATATTGAAATGTAGTTTTCATTCATAGTGGATCAAATTGAAGTCATAATGCATAGCTCATTTCCTCAAGAGATTGAAAAGGGTTTTTGACTTGATATTTAAATTGGAACAAATGCTATCATGTTCATATCATAAGGCTTCAAAACTTCACAAACGTGGGAGTGAATTTTATCTTCATAGTGATTGATGGTTAGCTTAATTGGCAGTTCAGCAGAGTAAATCCTGGACATTTTTGCATCATCTTCTAGGATAGATCCAGAGTCTTCAGGCATTACCAAGACCTCTTGATCTTCATGCTCTTCTTTAATTTGTTCTTTTTGATATGGTTCAGCATTCCTGCTCTCCACAATGCCATTATTGTTCTTTTGTAGAAATAAAATGTGTTATCAGTTGAATTTAAATATATATACCGTCATGTATGCTTTGATTGATAGTTTGACAGAATTACAATGTATCAATGTGATTTTAACAAAGGCTACACTTTGATTGAGCTGACTGGGCGAGTTTTCCTTCAAGCACGACCCACATGTCTGCCAATTCTGTTGATGTATGCTTTAGGAAATTGATCCCAGCATGTCCAAGTGAAACATCCTGGTCAAATGGACCATCAAAATCAAAAACTTCTGTTGTAATTTTAGAGTTTTATTTTATTTCAAAAGTTAATTAGAAATGTTTTATTTTACTAAACTATTATTTTGACCACATGTTGATATACTTAGTCAAAGTTGTAAATGTGGGTTGGTATTGGTGCTTGAAATTAGCCTTATTTTAGTTTTTCTCCCCCAACGTTTACAATTATTTTTGTTTTGACCATGTGTTAATTACTTCCTAATTATAAGGAACCACCAATTCTGCTCACAATAAGAAACTCACGGTCCTTCATTTTTGCACAAAAAAAAACCATATTTGTTATAGAGAACTCACATCTACACAAAAATTAATTTCCTTTATCTTATAAAATCAAGTCTTGGTTTCCTGGGTGCATCTCATGTGTCTATATTCGAGTTGTTATGTCACCTCTGGTTATGATTCATAACGGGGAAGAACTGTTGTATCTTGGGAGGATATTCGCTTATGAGGCGGATAAAATCTTCAAGGACAGTGACTATGTCACGCCTCAGGTTACTTAACAGTGTGTTGTTTTGCAGGTTTCCTCCAATTTGATTTGTGAAGATTTTGATGGAGCTGTGTCAGCAACCAAATTCGATAAATTTCACTTGTTCTCTAATTTATTTTTAGTTGTAATTATTTGTTATTAATACTTGAGATGATTCTATGTCATTATTTTTCAACAACTTCCATATACAAAACTGATGGTGATTCTTCCATAGCATCAAACTCTAATATCTCTGCATATTAGTATAAAAAACCAATACAGAATATAAGTAAAGAAACATTCAAATTGAAGCAAATATATTTAGCAAATGAATGGCAAGTCAGAAGGACAAACCATTCCATTGAGGATCTGATGTCTCAAGTTTGACATAGCTTGACCATGTTTGTCCATTACAGGTGAAAACCACATAAGGATCTGACAACCCTGTCGACTCCAATGAGACTAGGCCAGCCCCCTCAATCTCAATTAAAGCTACAATAACAACCCATCCATCACCATGTGCTTTCATGCCATGGTCAGTTCCTATTAGAAGAAAATGAAGTCAAAACTAAACGCTTACATGAATTTACTTGATGAGTATGAAGTGCTGACACATACATACGAACAGCAGACATAGAGACCGGTAATAATATGTGAAAAGAAAAGTGTTTTGTCGGTGTTAGGCACCGAATACACCTTCAATCTGAAAGTGTCAGTGCAACATAGATTGACAGTGATAACAAGTGTCGCTCTAACAACTGGATTAAGGCTATGATTCTTGTACTTATACAACAAGGACACAATGTTAAATATATATCAGTGTCAACCAAATCAGAAAGAACAAAGATGGACCCCGATAAACATAATAGCTTGAAAATCGTCATTACCAAACAGAGACTAAAGCAAGAAAGAAACAGAACAGAAGAGAGGTATGTAAAAGAAAATGGTATACTAATGTATTTCATTGATATGAAAGTAGGGAATATATACAAGGTTTCCTCCATGATTATAGGAGATAAAAAATGAAAACATAACTACAAGAAATAAAATGAAAGATATACAAGGATATGAGTCAACTATAATTTGAATTCCAAATTACAACAAATCCCTAAAACTAGTCAATTCAATTAATTCCAACATCCCCTCTCAAGTTGGTGCATGAATATCACACATACCCAACTTGTCAAGAGAACCAGAAAGAGTCCTGGAAGTTACTGCCTTAGTAAGCATATCAGCAAGTTGTTGTTATGATTTTACAAACGGAAATGCAATAATACCAGCTTCAATCTTTTCTTTGATGAAATGCCTATCAATTTCCACGTGTTTTGTGCGATCATGTTGGACAGGGTTATGAGCAATCTCTATGGCAGATTTATTGTCACAGTAAAGCTTCATTACATCCTCTTGTTCACATCCAAGATCCTTTAAGAGGTTTTTAATCCATAGCAGTTCACATATTCCTACTGTCATCCCCCTGAATTCTGCTTCGGCACTTGATCTAGCAACTACTTGTTGTTTTTTACTCCTCCAAGTTACTAAATTTCCTCCCATTAAAGTGAAGTAGCCTGCAGTGGACTTTCTGTCATCCGCGGATCCGGCCCAATCAGCGTCGGTATAACCTTCGACTTTGAGGTGACCATGGTTTGAAAATAACAAACCTTTTCCTGGAGCAGATTTTAAGTACCTCAGTATTCGTTCAACCGCATCCATATGCGGTTTTCTTGGGTCATGCATAAATTGGCTCACAACATTAACTGCATACGCTATGTCTGGCCTAGTATGAGACAAATAAATTAACTTCCCAACTAATCTTTGATATCTTTGACGATCCGTACTAGGTGCATCAGCACAACAAAAGTTTTTGTGATTTTGTTCTATGGGAGTTTCAATTGGTTTGCATCCAAGCATTCATGTCTCAGTTAACAAATCTAACACATACTTTCTTTGAGAAAGAAAGATACCATGCTTGGACCTTGCAACTTCGATCCCCAAAAAATACTTTAGATCTCCAAGTTGTTTCATATCAAAATTAGAAGCTAAATATCGCTGCAAGCTCGAAATTTCATTAGGATCATTTCCAGTCACAATCATATCATCAACATATATTATCAATGCGGTGATCTTACCATGATTATATTTAAGAAACAAG
>Ga0315913_1009175_pt1 | contig 11621 bp, 6 predicted proteins | sample MpolsnodulesMG_FD_207736 | JGI IMG/M metagenome (GOLD analysis project Ga0315913, IMG submission 207736) | Medicago polymorpha root nodule microbial communities from Los Angeles, California, United States - small nodules | ecosystem: Host-associated > Plants > Roots > Nodule | place: USA... | reverse complement strand
TGAAAGAATGGTGGGTAATTTACCTCAACCAATGAACATTCATCTTTTTAGGTGGTATCTATGAAATATCTTGACTCCACCAATAAATTGCTCATTTTCATTGGTTGGTGGGTAAATTACCTACCATTGTTCAAAGGTAATCTAGAAAAAACCTTAAATTAGAAGTTTGAAATGATCTTGACCCTGCTCGAGCATCACTAAACTAACCGATAGCAAAGCATAATGCTTTAATGATTTTTTTGTTAGATTAAAGCAGAATTGACAACTTTCATATAAGCTCCGTAAGACTTTTGTTTTGGAACTTTTGACATTGCTATATTTATATTCTAATTTATCAAGCATGACATGCTTTTAACTTTCATTTGAAAGCTTTTTCTATAACTTATTACTTTAGCAACTAATGTTACAAAAGTTTATCACTTCTGTGTAGACATAAATATTTCTTATGTAGCATTTTTTTTTGGTGCAGATTTCACATTTCAAGATGTAGATTTGGGGTCTGATTATGTTGTTTTTCTTCTTCCCAAGTTGGTGCTGCGAAGTCATTTTTCTTTTTTGTGTTCAGGCTGGGAAGAAGTCATATGCTTCTTACCATTCATTACAAGTTTAGTTTTCTACATAATATGTATACTCTTTTTTGTTGCTTTTGTAATTATTGTCTTCTCTATTTTTTGGTATTTAAGCCCTAGAGCATTCAGTGTAGTCATGCTTTCCAGTTACAAGTGTGATTATTTGTTTTGTTGACGCATACGATACAACAAGATAAATTGTAATTTCTTGGGTCTATTGGGTTTTTAAGTAATACGGGGTCATTCATAGGAATCAATTAGTGTCCAATTGTAGTTGATAATAAGGGATCATAGGGTTTGTAAGCAATATGGTTCTTGAAATTTACAAATCTTCATCATATTAGTCTGTTGTATATACTCTTCAGTTTGTTCCTGATCATGTAATTGAGATTTTATTTTATTTTTTTAATTTTAATGTTCATTTTACCACCCATGAAATAGTCAATTTGAACCTATTGAATTGTTATTCTCATGGCTGATCAACATTGTAAAGATGCAAATTAATTATTCAAGTTCTACATAAAATTTTAATGTTTTTTACTTCTACATCTTGTGCTATGATTTATTAAACATTATTTAGGATATTGCATGAGATTACAAATCGTCTTATTATCTTATGTTATTTTTTTCACCAAATTTTTGCGTCGATTTTAAAATACGAAGTTTAAATATTTATTTTTAATTTAATTCCAAAATAAATTCTTTCCGTGCCCCGCACGGGTATACACACTAGTAATATTAGAGACAAATACAATATCATTGTTAGGAGGTCTAAGAGATTAAATATTGCAATCAAAGACGATTATCTTCTCACACGTGAATTAAACGGTCCTTCCCTATTTTTATAAATACCAATTTTCTCAATAACATTCAACCGAACCGATCTTGTAAAATGCTTCTTTCTCATTAATATCTTTCTTATATGATCCGGTATATTCAATTCAACATCATTTTATGTCAAACCAATTCGGCTCGTGTGAAATAGTAGTAATTCTTACTACGTAATAGTGGTCTCCATTATAAACGAATTGTGGCATGTTTGTTACTAGGAGGCGGAGCATTACGTGATAGGTGGTCCACTTAGACACTAACTAATGGCTCGTAATCATGGATAGTAGTGGATTCCTCTGCATCGAATTCTTCAAATCCGGTGAGCAAGAAATCATGCAAGTCCCTAGCTACTTCCATGCTCTAGGTAGTAGTAGTAATCTTGCTCCTCTCAAATTGCTTTAATATTCAACCACTAGTCAACCAAATAATCCGCTTATTTAATTGCTTAATGGGGATATCTACTTCTATTATTGCTCTACCGTGTTATTTAAAAGTGAAAACTTGTGATACAGAATAGAAACGAAAACGATAAGAGGCAAAGCGTCCTTTTTACCCTTTTGTTTATACCTTGGAGGCTTGGACATTTCCTTCATCCTACTAGATTAGATGGTGATATACTAGGAATGAGAATGACATAAGTCCCCACCGTGGCACTACACTTTAAAATGCCACTAGCTTTTATTAATTTTTTTCTTTTCAATAAAGGGACACAAGAAAAGAACAAAAGTTGACGCTTACGCTGCATAGAGGGTAGGAAGCAAAGAGCATGTACCTTTTTGAAAGGTTGAGGGCAAAAAAGTTGTTCCTTTTGCATCTTCTCGAGTCAATTTTTTCGAAATCAACAGCTTTTTTTGTTTGCACCCTTCTTTTTTCATCCACTCAAGTGAATATTTACACTTTGACAAGTCATTATAAGTCTAGTTAACTGGTACTAACTCTTGGTCAAAAGAAAAGTTAACTCTAAAACTAAAGGGTTATTTGTATCTAAAAAACAAAATTGGGAGGGGAAAAAGTTATAAATTTATTAGCATCTTTTTGTGGATTAATTTGTAGCTTCTAATTGTTACAATTACAATGAAACTATTTTACATAACCACAAGAATTTCATACTCTAGTACTGTACGAGTACTTAGTTACTTACTCTGTCTCAAAATAAGTAACGGTTGATTACTTCGATGATGTCTTTTTTAATCCTTTCTTGCAGAAGTACATACGAAAGAAAGAACTACTTTTTGTTCTATACAGTATACACTGTTACAGTTTCACTACTCACCATTTGTTGAACGGTGAATTTTACATCAAAACTCACGAGAAATGACATGCGTATTTATATCACGGCACCTTCAACTAGTAACTACGGTCAAAGCTCGATTCTTTTTTAGGATCGGTCAAAACGTAGTTATATGCCATGCAGCAGAATTCTTCAATTTATTTTTCAAAGCATATACTCTCATTATTTGTCCTTTTTTCTTTAGTTTGTTTTAGAGGGTATTTATTTAGTGTGTGTTTAGTTCAATTTTGGATAGAATTGATTTTTGATAGAATTAATTCTGACATAATTGATTTTGAGAGAAGTGATTTATGTTTGGATACAATAATGTAAAATTGATTAAACGGAATGGATGTTGTTTGGATAGTTTTGATCAAAATTGCTTTTGAATGTATAATTACTAAAATTGACATAGCTAAATACAAATAAATGGACATAGTTGAATGTATATGTAGATCAACACTAAATGTAGATATATCATTTAATTTAAATAAATAATTTTTTCTATATATTAATTTAAAAATAATAAATATGATCATTAAACTAAATTTTTTTGACAAAATATCTGTTCTATGTATTTTATATTTTTGGGTTAAATATGTTTTTGGTCCCTATAAAATTGGGACCTTCTAAGTTTAGTCCTTACTTAATTTTAATAGTTCTTTTAGTCCCTAAATAAAATTTCTACATTCAGTATTAGTCCCTCCTCGATTCAAATTTGTTTAATTTATGCTTAAACTTTCAAGTTTTTGAACAATTTTTTTGCAGACGTGTTAAGAACATTACCAAAAGTTCCTCTGCAAAAAATTGTCGCAAAATTTGATTTTTACGTTCATATTTTGTTAATTTTATCTTTAACTTTTGCAGTTTTAAAAAATTCATATTTAATTCGTTTTCTTTTAAAAAATTCTAAATTTTTGTAAATGAATCTTTCATAGTGTTCTAAACTTGTCTCAAAAAAATCGTTCAAAAATTTAAGAGTTTAAGGATAATTAAACAAACTCTGTTGTAACTTGGACTAAAATTAGAAGTAATTTTCTTTTGTAAGGACTAAAAAACCTATTAAAGTTAAGTAAGTACTGAACTTAGAAAATATTTAAGTTAAATAATAATAGAGATGGTTGTCAAAAATTATAAAATATAGCGTAAAGAAAAAATACAGTAAATCAGGACGGAAAAATTGTAAAGAAAAATCCAAAACTTGATAACTCATGACCATAAATATTTTCTTGAGCTAATTTGGATCGTTAAATTTTTTTGGTTAAATTTGGTTCATCAAATTAAATACAAACCAAAAAGAAGGAGAATTGATGAAGGGCAATAAGAAAAAATAATGGGCTGTAATAGTTAAAATATAAAATTTAATGGAGAATTGGTTCTTGTAAACTCAAAAGTTAGGAATTGTAGCTTCAACTATAATTGTTTTTGGAGATGAGAATTGATTTTGAGAACTTAACCAAACATGGAATTGCTAGTTTTCACTTTTAAAGCTACTAAAATTGCTTTTGAAGGATGTAGAAGCTGAACCAAACATATACTTACTAGTTATTTACTACTACCAAGAAACACTGTTTGGTTTCCCTTAAAAAATAAAAAAAAACACTGTTTGGTGTATAGATGAATATATATCTGGAGTAGCATACACCAGATGTCAAAATGAATTCAAGTTCCCTGCAGACCCAAACTAATTAGAACGAAACTATCAACCATTAATTTAAAGACCATACATTAAAAGTTAAAAATCAATTATTTTATTTTGCTCATTCGAACTTTGAATTTTTTACTAGAAATTGAAATTTAATTTGAAACTAATCATCGATAAGTTTGTGTAATATTGTTCTAAGCTGGACAAAAGTTTATCCAATGATATTCACGTATGATGGACATCGTCAAGCGTTGATCCACTAATTAAAGTGGAAATTACACAACGTCCTCAATTAGCATTGTCTCCAAAACTTCTTAATTAAGAAGTCTTAACTATAACTACCCCCTTCGAGAGCAAGGTCGATGCTATTACCTCATAATCATCTCATTTTTTCACATTGACTTGAGTAGCCGAGTGCTTATCACCACACAATTCCTTGCCGAGGAGCTTTCATTGATTGTCTTCCTCTATTGCTCTACCCAGAGGCGGAGCACCTCATGGGCCAAGGTGGGCTATGGGCCACCCCAAAATTAATAATTTTTATTAGGTATATATATTATTTTGTGCTCCTGAACAATGTGCATGGTTCAATTCCTTCCTAAGCATTTTTTTCCTCTTTTTTTCTTTTATTGTTTATTAAAAAAAATATATATCTCTATCAGTGATCCTGCATGCATAAGTATTAAAATTCATAATTGAAATTATCTTTGGTTAATAAAACACTACTCTTTTGTTCAATTTAAAACAATCCTTCCTTCTTTACACTTATTTTTTGGTGCAGTTATTTCTTTACTCTATTTTTTTATACAAGACATAACATATAATGTAAACATTAAAATATCCTTAAATAACATTATATCATAAAAATATTTAATCGTATAAACACTGTATTTTTTAAGTACAAGAATACTATATTCTTTTTTTTTATGAAGGAAGAATACTATATTCTTTATTAAATAAAAATATATTTCATTATTATACGTGATTTTAAGTTTATTTTCTTATTCCTTCAAAAAAAATTATATTTTCTTATATAATGATCTCTTTTACATTACTCTATGTCATGAGTTTTATTATAATCTTTTTTACTCAGTCGTCTGATGCAATTCAATTTCATACATATACATCTGTTTATAGAAGTCGAGTCATTTAATTCAACCAGGAAGTTCAATCAATGACCTAGTTGTTCGATCAATGATTTGTACTTTGTTCGAGTTGGTAATCGATTCAGATTTAAAAATATTTATTTGAACAATATACAAATAACAAATTTATAGTCATTCGAACTAACCAATGATGAACGGTATGAATAAGAAAAAATATATTTTCACACACTAAACAAATTGGCCGTCCACCAAAAATTAAGCTCTATCACTATTTATGGTCCACCCAAGGGTTTTTTTCCGGGCTCCGCTACTGGCTCTACTAGTTGAATCAAATATTCATAAGAGGGGTGTTTGACAACACACTTTTCAACGTAATATTATCTTTTAGTGATTAAAATTCATTTAAGTTCCACAAAATTATGCAAATCCTTTAAATTTGGTGAGATACATATGAATTTTAATCACTAATAAAATTAAGTTGAAAAATGTGTTGGGAATATAATTCTATTTGTAATTATAATTTTATTTACGAAATCTAATTAGTGCTCAAAAGATACATGCTCCATAATTATATATAGTGCTGGTATTTTTCATTGTTCCAATGATTTAATCATAGCTCTGACAATAATTCAACAGGCCAACTGGTCCGTACCTCACAGAGTAATAAAACAAGGAAAATGGGGGAGGAGAGGAGACACCATAAAACAAAGAAAATGAATGTGGTATCAACTAGAGCTGTCAAACTTGGCCGGGCTGTATGGGCCGAGCCGTTTAATCCGATTAATTATATTGTTTGGGCCTTAAATATTGAGCCCAAATTTTAATAGGGTTTTTTAGCCCGGCCCTAAAAAGCCCAGTACCCGTTAGCCCACATAACAAAAAAAATTCTATAAATTATATATATATATATATTAAATAATTATTTACTTAGTTGATTATCAAATAAAAATTAAAAGTGAAAATTCAATGAATTAACACAAATATAAATGTAATATAAAGTTATATTTACTCGTTTTGTTATTTATAATTTTAAAGATCGAATATATAAATATTTCTAACAATAACGTAACTAATTTATTTAAAATTGCTTTCCTCTCCGTTTTAGTTTACGACGTTTGTACGAAAATGTTTACAATTTATTTTTGTGCTAGGCATTATTTAAACATATTATTTATAAAAAAAATAAAAAATTATAGGAGTATTTTATAGTAATTTTTTGGGTTAAATAAGTTTTTCGTCCTTATAAATATAGCGAATTTTGATTTTAGTCCCTAAAAAATTAAACTGAATGTTTTCATCCTCACACATTATTTTATTTTGTTTTTCGTCCTTAATGACCATTTTATGTTCAAATAAATGACAAAATTATAACTCTTTTATGTTCAAATTGTATCCATGTTATGTCCGTTTATTATATTCGACATTTATATATTCATATTATGTTCAAAAAATGTCAAAAACACGTTAAAATTATATCCATTAAGGACTAAAAACAAAATAATTTTTTTTGTGAAGATGAAAACATTCAGTTTAATTTTATAGGGAATAAAATCAAAATTTGTTATATTTATAGAGACGAAAAACTTATTTAACCCTAATTTTTTTTTAAAAAAAACTGTAATTTTTGATACGGGCCGACCCGTTTACCCCGCGGCCCGTGTAGGGTCGGACTCAGGTAGTATATTTCAAGCCCATTTTACAACCGGACTTTTTGCCCCGGCCCGATAAAGCCCAAAGTCCGTTAGAGCCGAGCCGCCCGTTTTAACAGCTCTAGACTATCGACACATCTTGATTTCTTCTGTCTTTGTTGTTTTGAATTCGAATTCGTGAAAGAAATTAAAACATTAAATTGTGTGGTAGAGGATGGATGAGTGGTTAGATTTGAAGCAATAAATAAGGCAAGTAAAAATGGAGTTGGTCTCATAAATGCAAATATAGAAAAAGGATGTAGTAATTATTTGTGTGGGAGTTTGTTCTTGTGTATAATTAATATTTGGGGTTTGGAGAGATTTTCTAAGGGCGTGGGTTTATGGTTGTGGGTGTGATGAGTGCGACGTATCGAGTGACAAAAGGGAGGAAGATTAAATCATATCTTTTGTGCCTTTGTGGTGTCACTCAGAATTTATTCCATCGTGGAAAAAAGGAACATCAGAAGAAGATAAAAGTGTGATTATTGGAGATATTGACCATATTCTCTTTTTCTAACCTACGCAATGCAGAACCTTTGAAAAGTATCACTAGAAAAATTTGTCTTTGATTGCACCATACCAACATTAGAGTTTGACAATAACAGCCCAAACCCAAAGCCTCCATGACTTAAAAGATTTGAATTAAAAGGCCAAACAAGCTAGGACCTAGTATCCTTGTAGTCAAACTAAGAAAAGAAAACGTACAAAGATGGAGAAAAATACAGCATTAGAGTCTAGAGACCGGTGGATATATTATACGTTTAGTAGTATTTACTGACTTTACCAACGTTGATTAACCCACGCGCCATGAAAAGAGTGTGCTTTATTGTCTCACTTTTGAATAAAAACGTTGATGTCAGAGTGTTCAATCATGGGCCTAGATTTGTGTTCAGATAAAGGTTGTATGAAGAAAAAGTATTCAGCAATAGGAAAGGAAATATGAGTCATAAATTAATGCTTTCCTTGATGGTAGTACTCTACTCCTACTATGTTGCCTCTTCGAATACGCAAATTATGGGAAACAATTAAATCACCAATTTTTAAATTTTAAATTACTAGGCAGAATAAGACACGTCCATATTTCCTAACAGTGGCGGCCATGCATAATCTCCTACTGCAGCTTGCAGAACAACTAAACGCGTTGAATTAATTAAGATTAAGATCAAGATGACAATGGCACATTTCATAAACATAATTCAATAAACACTAATTATTTATTTCCAGCACCCCTCTGGTAGCTAGATCTATGCAAGTAGTTCAGATCTATAATCAACAAGCACCGACTGGTTTAAAGAGGTGAAAGCGAGAGCATCCTCCTGAAACCCTAGACCGTACATCTTAGAAATTGAAATACAAGTTTGTATAAATAAATATAAAAAACGTTAAAAGAAAGAAAAATACTTCGTTGTTATTACCCAATCTATATGGTAGACTATACTGTAATTATTACAGGAAATTACAAGGGACCAAAACTTTCAAAGGGAAAGAAGATTATGAAGATATCGACTTTACAGAAAGAAAAAAAAAAAAAAGATTGTAAGGGTATTTATGTATTATGTAGTTGTATAACCAGAGGCAGAAAGCGACTTTATTTATCTGATTTCACTATCCATCTTTTTAGCAAGCAAATATGAGGATCCTGATTCCTGCAGAAAGAAACAAAAATACAAGAGAGAAAAACAAACAGTGTTGACAAATATGCATACCCGTGTCTCTCAGTATCCATAGCAGCTATTTTATTTTACCTCAATAGTATGCGAGGTAAGAAGATTATCAGGAAGATTTTACAAAGAGAAGCCAACACAACTCTGTTGACAGTTTGTCCACCTCCGGTCGCAGATTAGTGATGAGATCGATCAAAGAAGGGTGGAGGAGGTGGACAGAATGCCAAAAAAAATGTGTAAGCAACACTTTGAGAAACCCACGTGAAAGGAAACTTGAGAGATAAAGGATCGAAGAAGATTATGAGATTTGATAGGTTTGGCGATTAATATTACTATAGGGAGGGAGGGGTTAGGGTAAGGTAAGGGCATATGCAGCCAGCCAGCTCTATTTAAGATGTGACTGACGGGGATTTGGGAATAAATAAGACAGACGGAGGTGGGTGTCATTAATTCCCTCCCTCTTGTAATAATTTATTTTAAGATTACTTTAAATTTATTTTAAAAAATATGAGTATCCTTAGAAAAAAAAAGTTGTTGACACATTTGAGAGGACTGAGAAACACATGTAAAATACGAAATTGCCCCATTTGATAGTTAACTACCGAGGTTTTCAAAAATCGGTTGCCGTTAACTGCCGAGGAAAACCTCGGTAGTTAATTACCGAGAAAAATGCTTCATGAGATGAAACAGCCACATGCTCCCCCTACACACTATTTCATCATCAACTTTCTTTCCTCTTTCATCCAATCCCCAAATCCAATATTTTTTTTTCAATCAAATCTTGCTCCAAAATCATTGAAGCATCAAGCATATGAGGTATCAACACACTTTTGACGTAAAAAACAGGTATTGAGCATTTCAATCGGTTGATTTTTTACATTTGATATAGGTTTTTTGTCGGTGTTAGTCCTTTTTTGGTAGAAATTACACCGACGTGTATTTTGGAGTCGAAATTGTAACGCCATCTTTTTGTGGCCAATATACAAGTAACATTATGTAATTTATATTGAAATATATGATAATATGACTTTTATATGGTGAAACTAGGTGAAATACTTATTTATTCGTTATTAATGTTTACACATTTGATTTATTTGTTATTACATTTCATTTAATTTTATCCTAATGTATGATTTTTTTCATAAAGCTTTTGTGAAGTGAATCATGTCTGAGGTTGCAAAAATTGAAGGTCGGGTTAGGTACTCCGCTTTTAAAAAGACAATTAAGGTTATGATAACGTCGACCGACTCTCTTGATGATTTAAAGGCACAACTTAACACTTATTTTGAGCATCTTGATGAAAATCAATATACACGTCACCTGTTTGGACAAATGTCATGCATAGACCTAGGAGAAGATAGAGAAGAATACGCATGGAAAATGGCAAGCTATGTGCCTTGACTTATTGAAGACGATAGCGACGTCGGTTTATATTTCGGAATATGGTGAAAAATAATATATTATATATGTATGTTCGTTCCATATGCAATTGCGTTGAATGTGTTGTTTAATTTAATGATATGCAATGAGTTGTAATGTGTTGTTTAATTATGGACACTAAATTATGGACACCATGTAACGTTTTGATGAATTTCAAACCTTTGTGTAATTTGAACCAAATGTCGGTTTGATTTAATCATAGACAATTGTAAAAGATATTGTATTTTTCTTGTTTAAATGTTGCATGAGTTATATTGCATTCGGAAATGTCCTGGTTTAATTACAGGTAAAAACTGGCCGAAAAAATGGCTTGGAAATGTTTACAATTATGCAGAACCCACTGTCTGCATAATTGTTTTTTCGGTAGTTAACTACCGAGGTTTTCCTCGGCAGTTAACTACAGCCGGTTTAGGAAATCCTCGGCAGTTAACTGCCAAGAGGAAATTTTGTCTTTTACATGTGTTTCTCAACCTTCTCAAATGTGTGAACAACAATTTTCTAAATAAAATTGTGAGTAATTTTGAAAGAGGGGTAAATTTTTTTATTTTTTTTGGTAGTGAAAGAGGGGTAAAATTTAGTTTGAGGACAAATGTTAAGATTTAAATATATATATATATATATATATATATATATACATTTATTGAAAAAAGTTATTTTCAAGTTGTTGCTAAAAGTGGAACGTATGTTTGGAAATTATGCTAATTAAGTTTTATCAAAATATACGTATTTGTCATTTTACCTAAACATGTGATTCTTTTTTATTTATTGAATAATGATGATAGAAGAATCGCTCATAATTCTTCAGAAGTGAAATATGTTTACCTTAAAAAAAAAACTTTGATTTTTTTTTTTAATTCTAAAATATTCAAAAAAGGTAATTAAGATAAAAAAATATATTATTAACAATGATGATGTTAATGGTTATTTATAATTATTTTATATTAGATGCAAACTCTAGGTCACTACCTATATTGTTATCATATACTCCCTCCATTCTTTATCACAAGAAACAAAATAAAAAAACATCAAAACCAATGCAATCATTAATTAATAGATTTCTTTTGAATATTTTTACAAATATAGCCTAAAAAAAATTGTGAAAATTGAATGCACCCAGTAATATTTAAAAGAGAAGCAATAAATGAGGGATATAAAAGTCTTTTACACAATAACTACCCCTTAAAAGCTGTGACATATTTTTTTATAAATAAGACCAATTTTTTTTAATTTTTTTTTCTTATAATAAATACCAAAGAAAGTACACTCGGTTCGGGTGAAGATCCTCTCCATTTTCTAAATAAATAGAGATTGTCAATTACTATAGTTTTGAAGTAAATATGTGATATTAATGTTTTCAATTCATGAAATATGTGCATTTATATCATATATTTACTTCAAAACTATGGTA
>Ga0315913_1009173_pt1 | contig 11625 bp, 9 predicted proteins | sample MpolsnodulesMG_FD_207736 | JGI IMG/M metagenome (GOLD analysis project Ga0315913, IMG submission 207736) | Medicago polymorpha root nodule microbial communities from Los Angeles, California, United States - small nodules | ecosystem: Host-associated > Plants > Roots > Nodule | place: USA... | reverse complement strand
AAATATGAATATTTTTCTGATTTTTTTTTCGATTTTAATTTTTTTTTGAAAATAATATGAATATTTTTATGATTTTTTAAAACTAATTTTCAATTTTTTTTAAAATAAAATCTGATGTGGAAATGTTTTTTTTACATGTGGCCAATTAAAAAAATAAAAAATGAAATAAAAATGCCAACTCAACGCCACATAAGCGAATCTGCTGAGTTGGGTGGGGGAGGAGGGTTTTCTGGATATTTTTTTACGAGGACGGAAACCAAACCGAAAATTTTATAAGGGCGAAATCTGGAAATGACCTATATTACAGGGGTGAAAAGTACTATTAACCCTATATTTTAATTCATATTTTCATTTTTTATAAGTATGATATATTATACTAAGCTATTATTTTTTCCTTTTTAATTCTTTTAATACTACATATTAGTTTAATTTAATATATTTTGTTACTATTTCATATGTTTCAAAGATGATTAATCATTGTTATTCTGTATTATTAATTTTTAATAAATCATATATTATATTTTTTATAAAATCATATATTATCTATACTATTTTTATTTTAAGAATTTCTGTTTGAGGTCCTATTTTATTGCAAATGGAGATTTCTCCGACCTTTTTCTTTGAAGGATCGTGTTTGAAAAATATTATGCGTATATCCAATCATATTTTTCCAATGCATTATCGTGTCATAAATTTTATTTCATAAACCTATGCACAAAAACTTATAGGTTGAGATGTTGTAATTGAGTATCTGTATAAAACCCTTCGACATTTCCTTTGAGGATACTATTTCATAAATCGGTGTCTTCAATATTGTTAATCTATACCATGTATAAAGAAAATCACCATTTTCAACACTTTTGGGTTGAACTTTTCTTTTTAAAAATACCCTCAATTTTCAATACAAATAACACATGTAATAAATAGATAAGAATAAATTTTAATATTAAAACAAATGTAACAAATATGATATAATCTATACAATATATAAAGAAAACTATCCCTTTCAACACTTTTTGGTTGGAATTTTCTTTTCAAAAATACCCTCAATTTTCAATACAAATAACACATGTAACAAATAGATAAAAATAAATTTAAATATTAAAACAAATGTAACAAACATGATATAAATCTATACAATATATATATAAAAAAACTATCCCTTTCAACACTTTTCTTTTCAAAAATACTCTCAATTTTCAATACAAATAACACACGTAACAAATAGATAAGAATAAATTTAAATATTAAAACAAGTGTAACAAACATGATATAAATATACATACATACATACATACATACATACATACATACATACATACATATATATATATATATATATATATATATATATATATATATAAATATGTCTGTTTTTTTTTTCCTTTATCGTTCAAGTTTCAAGATTGTCACAAACAACATGATCAACAACCGTGCTACTGATCTTGGGGAGAAAGACACCCTCACTCTCACTAAAGCATTATTGAAGGGTATCACAACACTAGATCAAGTCACAAACAACGTGATCAACAATCGTGCTACTGATGTTGGGGTGTTATCTTCAAGTTTCAAGATTGATCAAGGCACCCTCACTAATGCATTATTGAAGGGTACCGCAACACTAGACCAAGTCACAAACAACATGATCATTAACCGTGCTACTGATCTTGGGGAGTCATCTTCAAGTTTCAAGATTGATCAAGGCACAAAGAGAAAAAAGACATCACTGATGCATTATTGAAGGCTATCGCAACACTAGGCCAAGTCACATATAGCAATAACTGCTTCTTCTTGAATGCTATTGCTAAACTAGATGAAGCTACCGAGAAGGCAATAGTAGCTGCACATCTAGCATCACTAGCTGTCGAAAACGCAACATCAACGGTTCTTGAGTCGGGTGCCGCAATGGCAAATCGCGGGTGGTGGGTTAAGATCAAAGAAAAGGCATGGGAAAAATTGTATGATCTGGTTGCTTCAGTAGCTGTAGGCACATGACTTATAGTGGTAACAATTCTTTCTTTCTATATAGTGTTAAATCTCTTTTCGTTTTCATTGTTTCGGTGTTAATTTGTTTTTCTTGTTTATCATAAAACTTATTTATTTTTTTGTTGTTGTTTGCTGTAGTGGGTCAAGTATTGGCTGGAGAAGCAATGAGGCTTTCCTCAAATATGTTAACAAGTTGAAAGAAGATTAGCAATGGGAGCTTGGAGTTTGTAAAAGACTGAGTTGGTTCATAATAGCGTTGAATGTAGTTTTTGGATCCATTTTGGATCATGGACAAGCGTGTCTATGCTTATATTTGAAATTTTGCATGAATTGCATGTAACAAATACTCCCTTTTTGTTTTTAAAAACATGTTTTCTAGGTAGGATAAATCAATGTTTGTTCAAAGAAGATTGTTTGGTTGCGTGCTGATATTGTATTGGAGACCCTTATGAATATGGAGCTTCATCCCCCTGATTTGCTTATGTTTCTATTATGCATCGCAGAATCTCATTAAAGAGGAATGCTCATAGATTTTTTTTTATTAGGAAAAATCATGTTTGTTCAAAGATGTTCAATATTGTGATTATGAATGTGATGCTTATAGATCTTTTGACAAATGTAGAAAATATAATTAGAGAACATGGATTAAATGTGTGTTTCTGAACTTAAAGGTTAATTTTTTTTTTTAATAAACTTAAAACAACAAGAAAATTGTTGTTGACACATCTTGTTAGGTTGATAAACACATGTAAAATACAATAACACCCTTTGGCAGTTAAGTACCGAGGAAAATGGAACCGGCTGCAGTTACCGAAGAAAAACTCCGCAATTAACTACCGCCGGTTCCATTGGCAGTTAACTGCCGATGGGTCCTGAAGCCATAAAATGGCAGAACCAGTTAAGGTAGAACTTGTTACATGTGTTTTTACACATTGTAAACACATTGTTTCAATGGCAAATCATGAAGTTAATAAGCGAAAATTACCAACATAATTGAAATTGAAAATATGATACGAAAACGAACAATTGTCATAGAAATATGTCATCGAAATACAAACAAAGTAACAAATGTCATGAAAATACAACGGAACGAACAAATGTCATGAAAATATATACCAAGTCCTAAAAATCTATCCTAAACAGAAAATACTACTACTCCTGGTCCTGCTGATGTTGTTGTTGTCTCCTCCTCGGCCTCTGGCCTCGCCTCCTGGTCATGATTGACGCGATTTGCTCCCTAACATTTTGCAAGGCCGCATACAATTGTTGAGGGGTCATGCTCTTCAGGCTGTGTAGCCTTAGAAGCCTCTGAACCATCCCCCTCCGACCTCTTCCCCTCTTCGGTATATGTGCTTTTTTCCTCTCCTTCTCTTTCCAGTGGCTTTGGGTCATAGCACGCCTACCACCAATCATCTTAGATGGATCAATCGGGTCCTGACAAACATATCTACACAGAAAAGTAAAAAATTAACATCGTTTCCATAACCTAATCAAATACATCAAACCTAGACTAAACATAAACATTCACATTAAACCTAAACTAAACATAAACATAATTAAACACATTAAAAGTACAATGAACATCATTTCCATAACCTAAAATCATTCAATATAATTATCATTTCAATATAATTCTCATAACCTAAACTAACTAAATAATCAATGATCAATATACACTGTATCAAACTATAATTAACATCATTTCAATATAATTCTCATAACCTAAACTAACTAAATAATCAATAATCAATATACACTATATCAAACTATAATTAACATCATTTCCATAACCTAAACTAACTAAATAATCAATATAATTGTCATTGAGACATTTTATCAAACACTTTGTGTGCAAAGTATAAAACATATTCAAATTGTGTTCATTTGACACCATTCAAAACCACATTATACTTAAAAATCATTCAAACATCAATTACAACAACTACATTCATCTATAACATCTTAACAACACATGCAATCATCAAATTGTTAATTTTAAAATCAACCATAACCACATGCAAACTACTTTAATTTTTTTAAAAATTAAACCTAAACAAACTAACATTATGATTAAAATGATTGATACAACTTGTGATAATGTGTAGTTATTTGCTTGCAATTCGCGAAAATGGCTTTGGTGAGAATTGAAGAGTTTGAGAGAAGTTGGAAGAAAAATGAAACTGAAATGTGTTATGATGCTTCTGTTCCTGTATAAACACGCAACAGTTAACTGCCAACTGAACTGACGGTAGTTAACTGTCGAGGTTTTCTTCCGTAATTAACTACAGCTGGTTACATTTTCCTCAATATTTAACTGTCGAAGAATATTATGATATTTTACATGTGTTTCTCAACTTAACAAGAAGCGTCAACAACAATCTTCAAACAACAATTTTGCATGGTTTAATCTTGATGGTACGTCCTCAATTGATGATAACGTGGCAAGAGTCAAAAGAGTAAAATAAATTGCGACTTCTCATTGGAAATGAAGCTTTGAGTGGGGTCAGCGACAGCGACATCCCTCGTGGCGGTGCTGATACGATACAACCTTTTTTTTTTGTTGAGGAAAATACGATACAACCTTAACAACAAAACCAAATCCAATACATCAACAACCTTAGATTAGATTCATTTGTATGTGCGAGGAACCGTTTAAGCTGTCAATTTGTCACCAATTTATTATACCCATATGCTAAAAGAAGCTATAAACTAATTAATTAAAAAGAAAAAGGAATTCTTCTGAGAAAGGAAAAATACAGCAAGATAATTGCTTTTTGGGGTGGCACTTGAAATGTTGAATCTTTTTAGGGTTTATCAGTGCATCCTTGGTTTCATTCTTGTCATCTCCATCTTCATATCAGTTTTTCAAGGTACAATCTTTAATCTATTCTATTCACCGCTTCATAACACACTACAACTTTCGATTTTAATGTTTCTCATCATTAAGTTTTTGCTTTTTGCAGGTCGTTCATGACATACTTACTTAGGTTGCTGCTGTAGACTGTAGTAATAAGAGGTAATACATGATTATATTGTCAATTTTTATAATTATATGGTGGAAGATGATTATAATAATAGGACAAATTATCAGTTGTGTAATATCACCTTCTTTTTTGCATGTTGTGGATCAATTACCTTTCACTTTCCCTATTTATAATAATTTGCAGCACAGTTTAGAGTTCCACATTGGATGAGATTTGTTCTATGAAAAAGTGTTTATAAGACATTAGTCACCCCACAAGCTGGTTTTGTAGCTCAAATTTTAAGGTGGTATCAGAGTCCATCCAAGATTTTTTGGGTCATCTGCTATCAGTTCACGATCTTAATGTGCAGTCCTGAGCGTGAGAGTTGAGTTAGATCAAACCAAAATTCTAAACAAGTGAGAGTATATTAGCAGTCTCCGGCAGACATTTTTGATACATGTAGGATGTAGCCGACTTCACCTAGTGGGAAAAAGCTTCGGTTGTTGTAGACTTAGTAATAGTATGTTAGCTAGTTGTAACTTCGAGAGTATATTAACAAATGAAACGTTGTTGCATGCTAATATACTGCTTCTACATCCAAACCTTTATTCTCCTGTAGCTGCTTCTTTTCTGTTTCTAGTTAGCAAAAGTTGATTAGCCGCCTAATTAAATTTGTGCGGATACTTAACTCTTTGTTCAACATTTGCTTTCTTGTTTGAAATATATTTCAACTTTTATATTCTATTTGATTCTTAAATGTTTATGTAGAAAGAAAGATGGCAGCCGAGCTAGTCAATGCTGCAACAAGTGAGAAACTGTCTGAAATTGATTGGATGAAAAATATTGAAATCTCTGAATTAGTTGCTCGTGATCATAGGTAATCCCCCCCACAAAGTTTTTTTTTCTCTTACATATATATGCTGTTGTTTCTTTGTAGTTGATTATGAATGCCCCAAAAGTAAAACACTACAAAATTAAACTCAATCTTTTCATTTTTAATCCTTACCTTTTATACTTTTCTCATGGCACTTCATGTTATATTATCTTATTTTTTTTGGATTTGAATCATATCTATGCTCTTCACCTAACCCTACCACTACTACTACTACCTTTACCACTTGAACTATGTCTAATTGGCTAAGTGGGTATTTCTATAATATTGGAAGATAATCCTCATGAATGATAATTTTGTTTTCTTACTCCAATTAATTGCATTTTGCATATTTGTCATGCCAAATTGTGTATTTCTTTTTCATTTAAACTGCATTATTTTTGTTTGTCACTTTGGTCTATTTTTCATACGGAAAATTTAAATAGAAAGCATTTGGTTAGTTAGCAAACAACTCCTATTTGGTGCTAACTTAATTTGCACTTTAAAATTTGTTATTTGTGGTACTTGTTCAACACTGCGCCTAGGTTGATGCCAGAGCCTGGCAGGCCATTTACTTGATTACAAACTCAATAGTATATGCTAGAATATTCCAAGGCTCTGAGTGATGTTGTTGCTAATATCGTCATTTTGTTTTATTAATGTTCAGAAAAGCTAAAGATGTTGTCAAAGCTATAAAAAAAAGACTTGGTAACAAGAACCCCAATACTCAACTTTATGCTGTCATGGTGAGTACAATGATCTTATTATGTAGTCTATTCAAAAAAATTCATGTGAGTTTTCTCAAGGCCTGTTTGAGTTGACTTATTTGAGCTTATCTACTGGAATATCCACTTGTGAGACAGTTGGGAGGAATTTATTGGAAAGAACTTATGGCATGTCCATAAGCTGTTTTCAGTTTATTTTCATAAGCTCTTCAAGATCGCTTATATGAAAACAATTTATAGTTTTTATGAAAACAGTTTTGACTTTATTTTATCTTTTGTTATAGAGATAGCTTACACACAAGCATTTATATAATGGTGCTTATGCTATAGGTGCTTAATTAAGTTGTTTATCCAATTCCAAACAAAGCTGAAATCATTTTACTTGTACCCATAACAACTTATGTGAATACAGTTTCCTCTGCATATTTTTCATTGTACTTGAAACTGAGAAAATTGACCACGAGACTTTCTTTTCTTGAATTTTTTGCCTTGCTTGCGTTCCTGCACTGGTGTTCTACTAACTAATATTTCATCTGTTGATTTTGTAGTTGCTGGAAATGTTGATGAACAACATAGGAGATCATATTCATGAGCAGGTGGTTCATGCAGAAGTTATTCCTATTCTTGTGAAAATTGTAAAGAAAAAGGTGATTTTTTCTCCAGAGACTACAGTGCTACTGTTTGTTGCCAATGTTGATTTTTCCTTACTCTCCCTCTGATCTTTTTTTTTTTGCTTGCAGTCAGATTTGCCTGTCAGGGAGCGAATATTTCTCCTACTAGATGCAACACAAACATCTCTTGGTGGTGCTTCGGGAAAGTTTCCACAGTATTATAAGGCATATTATGACTTAGTGGTAGGTTGAGATTTTCTCTATGTTCCAATCTAGGCTGTTTGATACATACGGTTGTTTTTTACTACATGGCTCACAAATAGAAGAAGCTGATACAACATGCGTTGTTTTTGGCTTCATATCTGAACAACATAGTTGGTGCTAAGTGCTAATCGGATATGCTGAATTTGAGTAATGGTATCTGTGATGGTAAATGTGGGAAGATTGTGTAAGTGCTAATAAATGATACCTGGGTAGTTCTGTTGGCAGAAAATGGTTGTATTTTTGCTTAAAGCCTTTAAACGTTCTGCAAATATTATGGGAATCAGACATTGAGATTCTCTCAATTTGCTAGTAGAATATTTTTCAAACATGTTTTATACGATAATTATAGACGGCTATGACGTTTTTACTTCCGTTTGGTATATAATACCTTTCTCGGCCTTTTGGCTAAGATCAAGTGTAGTATCTGTTCTTATCAGTTTAACATCTGATATGTGGCCCAATGGTTCACACGATATTAAATTACTTTTTTGAGGGGGAGGCCACCTCAGTAGCTTGCTACTGGGCTTCTTATGTGTCGCCTATGCGTTGCACTATTGCATGGGCCTAGCACACCCCACCAAAAGAAAAAGTACGGAATTTTTTCTTTCTTACCCAATACTTTTTTTTAATGGCTTTCTTAGCCAATACTAATTTGTTATTTATTTGTCCAATGCCAATAGTAAATTGTGTTTTACTTTTTACAGAGTGCCGGGGTACAATTTCCTCAAAGAGCTCAAGTTGTCCAGTCAAACCATCTTAGTTCACAACCAAATAAGACTAATAATGTACCAAAAAGGGAGCCCTCCCTACTTAGACGTGAAGAGGTTGCTCAGAAAGCAGAACCCAACACTGTTCCTGAATCTAGGTGATTATTGCTTTTCAACTTTAGTAAAACTTGATGTAGACCGGGTCTTTCAAAAACCTTTGACTGGAAATAATATTTTCCTTCACTTAGTAACCTCATTGTTACAGTTTTTTTTATTAAAATGATCTTTAGAGTCCATTCTTTTACTGGATGCGTTGAAAAGGATATATTATGATAAGAATAATTATTTAGTCTGGGGATGGAAACCAGATACTGAGATTTATCCAAATACAATAGCTTTTAACTAATGAAATAAAATGAAGATTAGTTTGAAAATCTATCTTCAGTTTGAGACTTTTTCTCTGTTCATGTGTGTGCGCGTGTGTGTGTTTGTTTTAAATACAAAATCATGGATGATTCTTGATCTGTGGACCTCTTAATTGATCTAGTGGAAAGTATCATTATATGGATATTTGTTTTGTTGCCATTTTTCGTCATCTATGAACCTTTCTTATTCTGCAATTGTGTTTTGCAGCATTATCCAAAAGGCCAGTAATGTATTGGAAGTTCTAAAAGAAGTCCTTGATGCCGTTGATGGCAAACATCCTCAGGTGAGCCAAGAATCTGTCATAATATAACTAGAAATTAACACTTCAAGAATATGATTTGCATTTTCTATTGATTCATACTGAATACATTGATATGTCTACTGATGCTTCTCCATTCAAATAAAGTATTAGGTCTCAAATTTGTTTTGCTTCTGGTTTTGAATTGACAACAAGGAATGAGGTTGAGAGGCTAAAGATAGTGATAAAAACCGCGTTTTAACTTTTTTTAGTAAAAAGAATTAGCATCAAAATATCACAAACTTTTTCAAGATTGTACAGCTAAATAAAAATAACGAGGCATATGCTGTCAACTGGAAAGACTTTGACAAATGACTATGTTGCTCTTTAATACTTTTTGTCTTGTCTTGTGAAACAAAATCAATGTGATGTACTTATGAGACATGTAAATAATCCCATGCCAGTTTTTGCTAAAACTGTGAATTATTTTCCAGGGAGCAAGAGATGAATTCACCCTTGACCTTGTTGAGCAATGTTCATTTCAAAAGCAGAGGGTAATGCATCTTGTGATGGCTTCTAGGTAAGGCTGCTTTAAATTTCTCTTTACTGCCAAAAGCAAATACAGTTTCTTTCATTTCCAGACTTGAAATGATTCAGTGGATGGATTTTATTGTCTTTGCTTCTGGTCGTTTTCCATAAGATGTTGTGGTCGTTCCTGTGTTCATTAATAACTCGTGCATTAGAGTTTTGCCATTGTGCCGAGAAAACATTTGTTTTTTCCATGTCACTTGCTATTTCCTAAGATACAAGAAATAAGCTGAATCTTGGATGAAATTGTTATCTCCTTTTTAAATTAATAATATAAAAAAATTGATACACTTTTGTCTGTGCATTTGTGCTTGTGTGCATGCATTTATTATATGGTAAGTTTGTGCTTCAAATGCTTTTTCTTTGATTGTTTGTAGAGATGAGAGGATAGTTTCCCGAGCAATTGAAGTGAATGAGCAACTTCAGAAAGTTCTAGAGAGACATGATGACCTTCTTTCTAGCAAAGTTACAACAACTGTGAATCAATTTGATCATGAAGAAGCAGAGGAGCAAGAAGAACCTGAACAGTTATTCAGAAGGTGACTTTCTAGTTATTGAACACACTAAATTTATTCTCTTTTAAAGAAGGATTAAACTTGGTATCTGAGTATTCATTCATCTCTAAATGACAAACAATGCCTGATACTGGCAGATTACGCAAAGGAAAAGCTTGTGTAAGGCCTGAAGATGAAGAAACTAAACCTCAGTTCCCTCAGTTGAGTTTGCTTGAAGAGAGACTCAACCGTCCACTAATAAGACCACTCTCCTTGGAACCATCTCAAGAAGCTAATAATTGTCCTGTACCTGTTGTAGTTACTCCTCCAAGTACAAAACACAATGGGGAGCTTCCTCCTGTTGCAATTCCGCCGCCACCTTCGAAGCACGTCGAGAGAGAAAAATATTTTCAGCATAATAAGGACAGTGGCACTTTGGCTAGCCACATCAGAGGCCTCTCTTTACATAGTCGCAATGGCAGTAGTTCACAGAGTGGAAGCTTTGATTTTAGTGATTGATTTCTTAACAGAAGAATCTCCTTTTTAACTTCTTTTTTTATCCTAGGTTTTGCCTTTAAAACTTGGTGTTGGGAATTTAAGTTTTTAGGGGTTGGTTGGGGGTGTGAATTATACATATGCTTCAGCTGGTAAATGCATGTAATAAGGAGCTTTCTGGGATAATTGACCATGACTTGAGGTTTAGTATGTTCCAGATGCTATTGTGATAAGGCTTTTTCTTTTCTTTTTACAAGGAAGAAGGAACTATATTTTCTTATCTCCACTTAATTTTCCATAAACCACAAGTCACAACTAACCACAATTGCCAACATGAAATTTTTTCAATTTTTTTATTTATTTTTTATCTCAATCTAAATCTTCATCTTTCTCTCTCTAACAAATAACAAATATCCGTAGTTTGACAATATTTAAGATTTGATCACATATTTTTCTATCGATATCGATAGTCTTTTTTTTTGGTTACATCGATATTGATAGTCTTGTATGTTTTAAGTTATTTTTTGCATTTTCAATATTTTTGTGTGCAAGGTGTATGTGATTGAAAATTTGAAAAGAGAGTAGAGGTATTTTTGTCTAACAAGCATTTATGCTGAAGTTTAGGGGGGCAATACTAGAACGGTTTGGTGTGTATCCATAAACAGCAAAACACTCACGTCCAGAGCGTGACGCAAGTAATTTTTTAGCAGTTACCCAACAATTCAAATCCTCCCAGATATAGTTGTTAAACGACCATTAATGTGTTTTTAATTGATGATAATTTCTCTCATTGTTTTTTAATACACACACACATATATAATTTAGAATTTGACTTTCTTAACTCAACCTTAACAAAATCATTTTAGACTTTATCTCATCAAATACGAGACTAACATATTTATACCGAAAGACCAGTCATATAATATAATACAAGTCTGAATTATTAACCAAAAACAAAACCAAGTCTGAACCAGTACTCTTGTGTTGTTGACAAGCCGGGAAGCCAACAAAATGAGCAAGGATTTCTGCACCCTTTTCAAACTCTATCTCTCTTGTCAACAACATGGTACAATTGACAAAGTCTCTCATAACTCATAAGTTCACAAGGAACTTGTTATATCAATGACTGCTTTTTAAGCTACAACAGCTCATGAAGCCCAAATAAAAATGCTTTAGATACATACAAGAGGAAATCACTATACAATACTTTTCTCTTTCCATCCACAAATGCTGTGTCTAAACTAGATTTTAGAATTC
>Ga0315913_1009169_pt1 | contig 11627 bp, 3 predicted proteins | sample MpolsnodulesMG_FD_207736 | JGI IMG/M metagenome (GOLD analysis project Ga0315913, IMG submission 207736) | Medicago polymorpha root nodule microbial communities from Los Angeles, California, United States - small nodules | ecosystem: Host-associated > Plants > Roots > Nodule | place: USA... | reverse complement strand
AAGTGAAGACACTATTAACATGTTCTTGCAAACTTTCAATAACATGCAAACCATTCGAGAAAAGATTGTCAAAAGGAAGTAAATCAATCTATTAATAGACACAAAGAACAACAATTTATTCATGTGTTACTTATCTTGGATAACAAAGTGAAAACAATAAGGTCCTTCAAAACCTCTTGTCCATAACTTTGAGTCTAGATTCAACCATGTCTAGTGAGAACTCAAAACTGCTAAACATAAAAGAAATCACACAATTCAACACACTAATAAAAAAAAACAATCAAAAAGGAGGAATTTAAATGTTTAGTGCTATTATGTAAATGAGGAAGATAAATGAATTTACATGTGAGATGGGAAGATAAATGAATTTAAATGAGGAATTTATATATAAACTTCAGCACTGTCAAGATAGAGGAATTTATATGAGAAGCATTTTGTGTTAAAAGATTAAAATGAGTATTACAAAAGTGACATTTGAAACAAATTGCATTGTTATGGAAACCAAACAAACACAATGTTATGGCCATTCTCTTGATTTATGATTATATTCATTTTGTGCTTCAAAATCTGCCAAAACAAAGAAAAAGAAGAATCATACCACAAAAGGCAACATTAAAATATCATTTATTTGGAAATAAGACAACTAAACTAGCATATAAAATTAGCCATGCGTTTTCTAATATAAAAATTGAAGTAGCCATCATATCAAATAAATTACTGAGAATGCTAGTAAGTTGGAGCAGAAAACTATGTAATCCTAATTTTTCACTTTTTACTGCACACAATAAACAAAAATGATTTTATATCAATATCAAAACTTGAGAGAATGGAACTCATCAAAACTATAAACATAACAAAAAAACCAGCAAAATCAGAATACAAAAATGAACAAAAGAAGATCAAACACAAAAACAAACAAAACTGAAGTCCAATCTAGTCACATACAAAATGGCATAAAATAAAATCTAATCACATACAATTGTTCTATATCAATATCAAAACTAACAATACCATCAATTTTTTATTGAGACATTCTCTCATACAGTTGGTGAGTCAAAGTTGAAAGATCAAGGTAAATCAAAGTTGAAGGGATGTTCTAATTTTTTTTTGTTTAGTCTTTTTTTTATTTTTAAAACGCCATATAATCACTCATGTACCAGCTTCTGGGGCTGCCCAGTTGACAGCAGGAGGCCATTGCCCATCATTGGGGATAGAACCTGCATTGAAGTTTGAAATCAAAAATCCAATAATGAAATTTTAAAAATTGATAATTTCAAAATTAATAGAACATCTAAAATAAAAAATCCAAATCAAAAATCAAAAATTGATAATTGCGAAATTAATAGAGCATCCAAAATCATAAATGAAAATTCAGATAATAATGTAGGAGTGTATGTGATACCTTATACAGCCAATTATGTTGAAGGCAGAGAAAGAACTATCTATTTGATGTCTCGTTTTTGATGAGACAGGATGTGGTCTTATGAAAGAGACAGGATTTGGGAATGTTGATTTAATTATAAATTCTTACTCATCAGTGATAGTCATCAATATCCTTCGTATTTTAGATGCCAAAAATCAATATATTTGGTATTTTGATCATTCTTTTTTTAACAATTATACTTTTCCTTAAGCTTATGCATTAGACTATTCTTCACAATTTTTTCGCTGTGTAATCAAGTCCACAAAAATATATTTAAATTAAGAGAAATGTTAAAGAGAGCCCTTGAAGCAATGATTAAGATGATAAAAATAGAAACATTGTATTGTGAAACGGTGAAAAATGAAGAATTTAACTTTTTAAAAATCAAAACATTGTTGAATTTAATATAAATATACTACTTTTGGTTTTCTTAACCATTACCCTGAAGGCACCGGTTAGTTAGACCCTTAGATTAATCTCTTATATTTGATTTTAATCCATTATAACAAAAAGGCGAATTTGTCCGCATGTGATACAACTTTGTATATTAGCATGTTATCACATCAAAACCTCATAAATTCAAATTTATGGTTATATAAGCTAAATGAATTTTTTGTAAAAAAAAAAAAAACTAATATAAAAATTGAATTGAATTTGACACACTATCACTATAAATGAAAAAAAAATAAAATAATACTATTGTTAACAAATTATAACCAATGATATGTATGAACTTAGATGTAATAATGATAAAAGTCAAACTATTTTCCAGTTTTATTTTCTAAGTTACAAGGAAAAGGTCACTTAACAGAAACTCATGAAATTAAAATAAGAGCAGAACAATATATTAGAGTGGTCTTGCTTTCAGTTGCAAATTATGTAGCTGATAGAACAAAGATTTTTTTTGAATCACATAAGGTTCTTTGACCTGTCATCCTTGAATTTCATTTCCATTAGATTGTTTCATTTGATGGTTTTTTCCGGTACCCATCTCCATTGATTCCTCTTCTATTGATGCCTGCTGTTTTGGAGTACCTTTGTTGTCACGGTATATGAAATACAATATTAGTTGCATTGTCCCCAAAACAGAACCAAGACCATTAGGTACCTGTAAAGTAATAAAATTTCCTTAAATGAGTTTGTTCTTGTAACTAAACTATTAACTTAAACTTGCAACTTTGTTCCAAATTTAAATCAAAGACATTTTAATTTTTTTACTTATATTTAAGACTGAGTGGACTAACTTACAGCAACAAATAGGTCACGGCCTAGCAGACCGAATATAAACCATGAAGTGCCGCAAAGAAACACAAACAGCGACAAGAAGAATGGCATGAACTCCACACTCTTGGTTTTAATCACTAATCTCTGCACATAATTGAAATACACAATAAATGGCATGTTTTGGAATTTGGCTTGATAGTGTTACATTAACTAGTACATGTCATTAATATTGGATATCTGAAAATTTTGTTTCACAAGTCATATTTGTGCAAATGCTCGAGTATCTTACTAGTTGATAAAAGAAAATCGTTGTGCCGTAAATTGGCTTTACCATAATTGAGAGTGGAGAACCATACATGATGACGGAAAATATAGCCATGGCAAAGCCGCAGAAGACCTTCCTAAGATTGCCATGTAAGGCAAAGAGGGAGACAAAAACAACAGCAGAGAACACAGAGAGTACCAAGGTGAATAGGGCAAAGATTTTGATCTTTTCCTTCTTAGGTGCAAATATGATGAATATCAAAACATATATGATTTCAATCCCTGCTCCGGTGCCATTTACTGTTGTTACCGGTATGTTGTTGGGAGACACAAAAGGCAGACCGTACCTGTGGATGTTGGAAATCAGAAGCTACTCAAACACACACCTGTGCGCGCCGCGCGCACACACACAAATCTCTTCTTTGACTAGTGAAGGAAACCTTTCGAAATATTCCAATTAAAACTGAATACACTAATTAAAAGCAAAAATATACCAAGGTTTTGTTCCTATTAAAGACAGTTATGTTCATAAAGTCATCATGCTCTAAATGTGACACACTCTTTCAGATCCAACCTAAATTCACCACACTGCAAGGCATTCATGCCTCTAAGGTTTAACCATAAAAGATGCTATGCATGTAAGAAAACTTTTCACAATTAATGTAGAGAAAGAGAAATTAATTACACCATGATGGAAGCAAAAGGAGAGACAGTTGGATCAGATAGCAACAATTACCATATAAAATAGGAAGGAAGCAAGTCACGTGACTTGACACAAGATTTAGGGGGAAGTGGACATAAAGTAAAAAGACAGTTTAAGCAAAAGCTAGCTCACCAAGCAGAAAGGAGACAATTGAGCAGTGTCATAACATATGGTATGCCTGAAAATTTCTCTGTAGATTTGTTGACTATAATCCTCTTGAATGTAATCCTATACAAAATTCAATTGGTCACAAATTTCAATCAAAACTTCAATTAGTAGTTAGTACTGTACATAATCAAAAATAAATGTTGATTTCATGCATTTGAATTGTGTTCCAAGTCTCACATTAAATAAAATTACCACTTAAATATATTTATAAGTGGTGACGAGTTGGTTTTGCAGTGTTGAGTTAGACTCGTCTCATTTCTAGGAAATAAAAATGTTTGACACGAGCCAGAACCAGAAAATTAAATAAGAAAAGAGAGAAAACGACACATATTAGACACCAAACACGTCTTAAATTAGAAGTGTCCGTGGTTAAGAGAGAGAAAGCATAGAGAAGGCAGCAGCTAAGTAATACATACACAGGTGCCAAGAAGAGGAACAAAGCAGAAGCATTCCCTGAACCAACAAAGAAGAAACTGTGAGAATCAGAAAAAATCTATTCAGCAGGGTAAAAGTAAGAGTAAAAATGATCATAAATTAATTAACCTACCAAATATGCCAAACAAAAGATGTGCAACATGCATGATGTTGAATATTATTTTTTTTCCTCTCCTTTCTTTTGAAGTTGAGATAACAAAATTGGTGAAAGAATGCTATTAAGTTTCTTGAGAAATGGTAATTGATTATGATGATAGTAGCAGAGTAGTAGTTAGTGGGTTTATATAGGAAAAGGAATCATTAACAAGTGTAAGGTTAAACACATATCATCATAATAATAATGATACTGTATATGAATATGATCTTATCCGTTGGATTTGATGCTGAGAGATGTTTCCTTTCTTAGTGTGTTCTATTTCTGACTCAGTTTTCCAACCCAAATGGATTCATTCAGATGCTCATCCTATTGTTAATTGTCATACATACACGTACATAACTCACGGGATGTGCTACAGAAAAAAATGTTGATTAACATAACATGTGTGCTACTCTGCAGATTTTACCATCCAGTTCCAATGATATTTCCATTAAACCAAGTGTCTGTTTTTATATATAAATTATTGCAACAATAGGCTGAAGGGCCAATGTGAAGTAAAAACTTAAAATTATTGCATTAATATATCTATTTTTATGTTTACCTATGAAACATAGATGCTCTTTGAATTTAGGCGTGTTCCAATGTTGGATACATATTGTGTGTGACATTAACATAATACTGATACATATTATCAAATTGAATCATGTAATTTTCTTAAATTATTATTATCGATGTTGATGTGTTTGTAAGTGTCGTGTTCGATATCTATTTTTGGGTCTGTGGTTCATAAATGTTTACCTTTTGGGGATATTTACATTTACATTTGAATGTCCTTCAAATATATCAATTGGACATTTTTTCCTAGGTTTCTCCGTGGCTTATCATAGAATTCCACGAATTCTTTGCTGGATAACTCCGAGGATTCAATTACATTGTGTATTTGTGGGATTTGCAGCAGGTACATAATGTAAAGCTAGATAAAGACAAATTATATATTTGTTTAAAAATTTGAGGGGAGAACACCTCATTCACATTTTCTTTCTCTTCAACAGTTCTACAATGCTACACAAATATTGTGGTAAATTATAGTATAATATAAGATTTTGAGTTACATATATGATTTATGATTAATTGTTACTGGCCACTGGCTGTGTTGAGCCAATGTCGCACATTGTAGAAGTGATGCAAATGTAAAGAGTGTTTGAATGAAGGATTTTTTATAGGCAGTGTAACTTTATGAAGTAACACAAATTCTTCTATACAAATTTTACAAAGTTAAATTTAGAGAATTTTAAATATCATTTAAAAATTCTCTTTCACTCTATACAATGCAGATCGCAAATTGATCATAAATAGTTTTTCAAATTTTGCACATTGGTTCTTATGTGTTAATAAATTGCAAATTGGTTGCTACAAATAAAAAATGCAAATTAGTCCCTTTAATTTTGCATAAAAAAATGCAAATAGGTCCCTGAATTTTAAACTTTTGCAAATTCATCCATATTTTAGCATTAGTCCTTCATTTCTTTTTGAAATTTCATAAAAAGTAATCCAACAAAGTTTAAGAATGAAAACTAATTATTCTATCAACAAAATAAATTAGAAATAATGAGAATTCAATTGTATCATTTGAATTATCTATCGTTCTAATTTTCTTAAAACTATCACCTCATCCAAACACACTCTAAAGATATCGAGGTAGACAATGAAATTTAAAATATTTAGTTCATCATTATTTTGTACTTATTTATTTTAAACTTTTTTTTAAGGAACTTATTTATTTTAACCTTGTTTCCTTTTTTTTTTCCTCTATTTATTTTTTTGGTGAGAAATGATATGCCTTTTCAGAGAGTGAATGATCATTTTGTTGAATAAAATGACAAGGTTGTAGTTGATGGGAGAAAACACTTACAGATATTAAAGAATACAATCGTAACACAAGAATTATCTGGTTACCGACTAACTAGAGAATCGATTTTACCATCTTGTTCGTCATTGCCCTCAATTTTTAACGATTAAAGAGACAACTTAAGAATTTACCTTTATAATCTCAACTCACCACCCTTAAAAAAATCAAATTGACCTTTCGGATTTAACCCTCGTTTTGTCAACCCTGTTGAAGTTGGTTTTGATATTGTTTGTAGTTTGTTGTTAGTCTTACATCGTTAAGGTTTCCGTGTTGTCGTGTGTATAAATATGTGTGAGTATCCAATTCTTTTGAGTTGGCTTTTGGAATGAGATGTAAACCTATTTAATAACAGCTACTTGTCACTATACATTGTTTGTATTATTTTTCCTTAAAAAAAATCATTTTGTATAATTTGTGTGAGAATGATTCGGCAGACACATGGTTTCCATGCGAACCACTTAATTATCATGCCAAATCAGCAAGTGTGTCAACATGACCTGATTGGAACTAATTTGTCTAAACTAACATGGCTTAGGAAAATGTTGTTGCATGGCTTATGATAGTAACATGCTTTATAGTTTAATGACCAGCATTAACTTTATTTATTCAATTTTTTTTATAAATAAAAAATTAACACCACCCTACAATATTTTTGAAGACGAAATCTTAAAATTAGAAAAATTCATTCAACCCAATTTTTCTCCGTAGATTTCCTATTTAGATCATTTTTACTCTAAACATGTCAGGCATTAAGTATAAATATCTCTTTAACTAACACTTGAGTTTGTTTGGCATGTTGTAAGAGTCTAGCTCCTTGCTCTAGATTATCTTCTTTTGTTTCTTTTTAGCATATAAACTTACATACTTTTATCAAGTATGAAATTTCTTACTCACACTCAACACACCAAAGATAACGCATCATTAATAATGTAAAACAGAGTAGGCATAAATTAGAAGAAATTGTTTATCTCCACGCATGCACCCAATATCTCTATCATTACTCAATTATTATAGTGGGAGATTAGGTAGTTCAACTGGTTTGAATGAAGAGATAATGAGTTGAAAGTCACAAGTCTAAACCCGAACAATGGATTAAAAAAAAATATAATCTAACAAATAATTATTAACATTTGTCAATAAAAAAAACTCAATTATCATAGTGATTTTTTTAGGTGAATAGTGGTGCATATATTTGGATTAAGACTCTAAGCAAGGGTGTGATCATGGTGCACTCTCCCCCTCAAGAAATAAATTCAATATTGCATGGGCTAATAACCCATAATTAGATATTAAACTCACAATAACAAATACTACACTTTTGATCTTGTCACCATTATGTAAATTAAAATCTAATTGTAATTGTAAAAATTTGAGCCACTAAAGAGAATCAAATCTAGGAATGGTAACAGACCGAGGACAAGTTTTTCTTCCCCGTCTTTGATGGGATTCGTGTATCCTCGTACTCGTCCCTAATATAATTCTAACAAAGTGAAAAATAGAACTCCAACCTTGTATTTGATCAGCTTCGGGTATTTCAGTCCCGCCTCATCCCGTGTTAACTTGGACTTTATTTTTGTATTTTTTTATTAAAAAAATAAAAAGGTTAAAACTAAATTGTTTCAACAATCTAATTTTTCTAAACAAAAACAATAGAGAAAATGACTTGTACAAGACTCACGTTAAGAATAAAAAGAAACATACAAAGATAATTAATGGTTTGTTTAAGGGATTCTAATTTTTTAGAGGTAAAATTTAATTGGGATACAAGTGGAGTGGGTTCGTGCATGAATTTGGGTCTTTAATACATGTTCCACATGTGTCTTTTGAAATTGGAAAAAACTCAAATTCGAATTTCGAATTTTCTTGATCAAAATGAGGTGGGTTTAAATAAATACCGGCGTGTACAAATTATGTGATGTGGCCACTCATTGTCAAATTTGATGTCCCGTGTTTGATTTGAAGAAATACATAAACGGAAGAATATTAGGTGAAGAATGACTTTCAATTTAGTGGTATTCATTCAATCAAACAGTTTATAATATTCCTCACTCATTTTGGCTTTACCTCAGTCCTCAGTGCTTTAATAGTGCAATTGGCAAAACATGGAAGTAGTAAAATATGATTTGATTTATCTTAACTTCAAGTGGAGAAAATTATGCGCGTAATGTGTGACAAGGATTTATTTATTATATCAATTTTGTTAAATCAATCATTAATAAATATGCTACAAATTTCAAATTTGTACAACAATTTACTTCGCAGAAGTCTACTAACATCTTAATATTCTGATAGAGTTTTTTTTTGAGGAAAATTCTGATAGAGTTTTGTAGTCATCTATTAAACATAAGATTATATTTCATACATAGAAAAGATAGAAGGAAAAAAAAAACATATTTCGTAGAGGTTTACTGAAAAGGGTAATAGAACATTGTCCTAAAAAGATGATAGAAACCAACAGTGCGTGGTATAAGTGATAGTTATACGTGAATCCCCTTAAACCTCCATGGAAACCAACGAGATTTTGTTTAGGAGTTTGGAGGGGAGGGAAATGAGGGTTTTGAGAGTGTGAAATATAGAGGAAAATGGAGAAATTTTTCACATTTTTTTAAAAGAGTATTTTTTTTAAAGAATGATAAATTAGTATTTATGATTCATATATTTTTAATGTTAATAATATTATAATAACAATGATTAAATTTAAAGAATTTATATAAACTCTTCAAAATTTCTCCAAAACCCTCCACCAATAAAACTTTTTAGTTCCCCAGATGAGGAGGGTTTTGTGTTTGAAGAAAAACTAACACACCAAGTCCTCGTCTCCTAATGTCATTTATTTCTTCCATGTGTTGATTCCTTTTTTTCAAAACTCTCTCATTCTTTCTCTTCCAGACTCGCAAACAAAGTCTTTGAGGATGAGAAATATATAGAAAAATGGAAAAATCTTTCACATTTTTTGAAATAACAATTTTTTAGAGAATGATAAACTAATGTTTATGATTAATATATTTTTAATTTAAATAATATTATAATAACGTAGATTGAATTTGAAAAATGAGTTTTTCTATCATGTGCAAATTTGCACATGTTAAGAAGTTTAAATTCCTTCAAAAAAAGAAGAAGTTTAAAATAGAAATTTTATATTATAGTTGTACATTTAATATTAAATATAAAACTTTTGAATAAATAATTGTTGTTTTTCAAGAAAAAGTTATTATTATCAGTTGTTTTAACATCTACAATGTTGTACATGTTAGATAAACTCATGTAGTAAAACTCATAAACCTCACAAAACCCTCATTAAATACAATTTTTGAATTCTCCAAAGCTCTCTCCTCCCTAAGTCTTCTATTTTTTCCACTTTCTCCTTCTTTTTTTTTCTTTCGAAACTTGCATTTCCTATCTTCCATGATCTATTCAAAATTTGAGACATGAATGCGGTTACATCAAAGCTTTTAGGGCACCTTCTACTAAAATCACGATGCTGGCCCACACCACACTATCAAATGTACTAACCATCAAAATTATGGAGCCACATGTCTCGAAGAAACAATTGTGCATCACGCATATTTGGTGAACGACATGTGAAGGTTTCAATTAAACTCTTCTTCTTGATATTACATTACATGTTTTTCTTAACATTTTAATGTCTCCATCGAAGGTACGAGATGACTGATTCGATTTCTTGCTCTACACGTTTCACTCTTACACGTGTTTTATGATGACCTTGGATTTTTATTATCCTCTGAATATTCAATAATTCGAGAAAGGGTACAAAATAGTGTGTTCCTCCGCGTTCTTGTATTTCTTTCAAGTAAATGGTGATTTTAGTTATTTTATTTTATTTTTTGACAAAAAATGGTGATTTTAGCTATTGAATGTGTTAATAATATATCATTAAGCATATCTTTCATTAGTTAGTTTGATCACTAAATGCATGTTTTATTACTCATAGTTTTTTTGTCAAGTAGTTTAGTGACTAGATTCACACACATTATGTGTGGAAAAGTGGGAAATTCAGGGTTCAAACTTCAACCTCTACACATAATGTCTCTGGTAGATATCAACTGAACTACACTTATGTGACTTATTACTCATAGTTTGATCATCAAATTATTAACACAGATACATTTTAAGATAGTTTTTATAGATAATTTGGTCAGATCAAAGACTATATTGACATTGTGTCACATATATAGAAATCAAAATTATCATTTTAGAGTAAATATGTGGTGTTCAATTTCTATGTGTCGCTATTCAAAATTCAACATGATGGACATACTGTATTTTAGGACTCCCCTCATAACCAAACAATAATTAAGGAACTCGAATCTATGTGTGAAATTATACAATGTAATTAGTTTCTTACAAAATAGTCATGGTTATGCATTACACCAGCACACAGTGAACTTGAGATGTATATACAATTACAAACAACTTGTAGAAAGCATCACATCAATCTAGTTTTATGCACCCATACTCTTAGTTTCTTATCAGTTCCTTTCTCCATTTGTCATTTTCACTCTTGGCAATGTTGGCATATATATGCTGGCCGTTGACGCAAGTCTAGGAACCTATTTTTCGAGCGGTTTGTGACTTAAGGCTATCAATGCCTTATCTTATCTTAGGGTCTCCAATTACCTTCTTTTTTTTTTCTTTTTTTTAAATTTTCAAAAATGGTCTACACTTAGCTCGTTGCATAATTTAAATGGTTAATAATTTTACTATAATATCAAATCCATCTTATAAATTTAGCTAACCGAAAATAACCATACAACCTGGGAAAGGTGCGATGGCATATATTGCACCATCCTCTCAACTACATGCCATAAAAGTTTGGTCGAGTAATGAGTATATATTCTTCATCCAATCAATACATATCATGTCATATATTTATTTTAATTTATTTTTAAATAAACTCAATATTAAACAAATTTTGCTTAGAGACTACCATGTATCGATTGGTTTGGATTAAAAATATCGAATTCAATTGGGTCAACTTATAATTTTTTTAATAAAATTTATCTTTTTATATATTATTTGAAAATTTAGTCAACAAAAACATAGTATTTGATAATATTTATTTAATTGGTGCAGCACATATAAAAAGTCAAACTGGATGTACAATTTTTGTTGTTGTACATTGAGATGATGTTGCAACATACTTAACCGAAGAGTCTCCTAATTGAACATGGTGTATGAAATCATATTTTTTTGTCAAATCATGGGTGAAATAATTTAGATATATGATGCATGATGATCGTGAATATTATGATGGGATAGTTTGACTTCTTAAAAAACTTTTGTATAGAAGGTATCTTTTAGTGATTATCAAAAGAAAAAAAAAATCGTCTTTTAGTTCATGAAGATAATGTTGATGAGTTTCCTCTAAAAAAAGACAATGTTG
>Ga0315913_1009167_pt1 | contig 11628 bp, 7 predicted proteins | sample MpolsnodulesMG_FD_207736 | JGI IMG/M metagenome (GOLD analysis project Ga0315913, IMG submission 207736) | Medicago polymorpha root nodule microbial communities from Los Angeles, California, United States - small nodules | ecosystem: Host-associated > Plants > Roots > Nodule | place: USA... | reverse complement strand
AAATGGCTGAAAAGAAAAAGATGGAATGTCATGTGTCTCTCTATTATTAATTTGACCCGTGAAATATTACAGCGATCAGATCTATTATATTTTACGGCCACGATTTGGTGTAAGTTAAAAGACTTACAGCTGGTGTCAACGGATCCTGACTCTACATAGATATATAGATAAACAGATAAAGCAATTTACATGCCAACATGAGTAAACTTTCATATTCCAGAAAGTTTCTGGAAATGCACGAAGACATGTGTCGCGCATGTCTGTTACCACTCTATTCACTAGGTGAAAATGACAACAGAAATAATCATGCATTTACAAAGACAGAAAATGTGAAATGGCACACATACCTACTCGAGTGAGTAGCTTCATTGAAAGTTTCCTCCGAACAAACTCCCATTTAAGAATAATAAAATCATTCAATAACCCAGATTTCAGAACTTCAGATAGAAGGCAGTTCCAACACTTCATTTCAGATAAAACACATGTTATTGCACACTTCGAAGAAACTCTTCCACCTATCTTTGATGAAATGCTGCAACCAATCTCCGTCGAAATTGACTCCTTCCGACTAAGCATGTCAGATGGACCAGAAATTTGGTTCCCTTCAACATTTTCATTGACTTCTAACTTCCTAGAAATGCTCGTTTGTTGGTTCTGTATAGATCGATATCTAGAACGAGTTAGCCTTGATTGATTCTCAACTACTATGTTTGGTTCCTTTGATATAACCTTAGCTGCATTTTTAGACTTCCTATTTTGCTTGGGTCCAATCTTGGTTCCTGGCCCTACTTTCGTAGATTTCTTTACATCCTCACCCACTTCATTCGTTAAAGAACAAGTACAAGTCTTCCCACCAGCACATTTTGCATCTGTTGCAGTTGCATCACTGTTGTCTTCAGGACAACTCAGAGGGGTTTTCCATTCAGAAAGAGTTAATTTATTCAGAGCTGATGTGTACCAATTTTTTGCAGTCTCTTCGGAAACACCCTCTTCACAAGCATTAAATTTACTTTGACACAAATCTCCAAGATACCCATGAAGAGTAACTTCAAATATTAATTTACACTTTGAGCAACAAAATGGTGCGCTGTTATCATTCAAAATCTGCTCAGCTAATTGAAGTTCCTTTTCTGCTGAATCCCAAAGTCTTTTCGCAGCGTAGAGTTTTCCTAGTAATTCAAACCAAAAAATGGCACATTAATTTTACACTGAAAATAGAGAACAAAAATTTATCAATCCAACAGCAGAATAAGGCTACAAGTAACTTACATACCTAAGAGGGAAGAGAAAGCAACTATAAACAAAGGCAACTGAAGTGAACAGGATATTGCTTTCCCCCATCGAAGATATGTTTCAGCCTCAATTCCATCTCCGATAATTTCATAGATGGCTCCTACCTGCATGCATTTTATGACATTGAAATGCAGTCCATAAAAGGCCTCCTAAAAATACTATAATTCCATAAATGATAGGATGACAAAATACGAGTCAAACCTGAAGAGTGCTCTCAAGGTAAGACTGCATAATTTTCCACGGACTCAGAAAATTGTCTTGTAAGTCCCGTGATATCGAATCAAATAGAAAAACTTCCATAACAACTGACATGTCCACTTCGATCTTATCAACGCCGTCCATAAGATTCTTCGAAAAATCAACTGTTATATTATTCTCTTCATTATGCTTCTGAAAAATGTGCCTAAATTTCACTTTGAAGAGTTGATCATGTAGCCTATGAGCTTCTTTTGCAAATGAAAGAGCCTAATAAATAATAAGTAAAAAAGACAAGAAATACGACAAGTCATTAAACAAGCCAAGTGCAAAGAGATGTAAAACAAAACAAAATTATGACTTTCATTGATAGGTTAGCTTCAAATGACCACACACAACACGCACACAGCTTTGAAGTTTTAACTTTTAGAAATCAAGGTCTGCTTGTTTGAATAGGAAAACAAATATGAAGGAGAAAATGACAAGGTATTATAAATAATCAAGTCCAAATCCATTACACTTTTACGTTCTTATTTTTCATCTAAGCTTAAACTGTGCCCATGTAAGTTTTTGAATAGGAAAACAAATATGAAGGAGAAAATGACAAGGTATTATAAATAATCAAGTCCAAATCGATTACGCTTTTACGTTCTTATTTTTCATCTAAGCTTAAACTGTGCCCATGTAAGTTTTCACTATTCACCTACCCAACCAAGAAGAAGTTGAGGTAGAAAAAACATTAACCAATTTTCTTTACCTGGAAAGAACGTCGCATAGGAGTGATAAAATATGCATTAACACTAACAAATCTAGGTTTGCTTGTTCAAATAGGAAAGGACAAGGTACTATAAGTAATCAAGTCTAAATTCGTTAAGCATTTTCAATCTTATTTTTCATGCCAAATACCTCCTATGGTCCTTTAAGTTAGATGTTTATAACAAGTTAGTCCTTTAAGTTTTTTTGTTACAAATTGGTCCTTTAAGTCATAAAATACTTACATTGTTAATCATTCTTTCTGCCAACTTCGTTAAAAAGTGTTTATGGACCATTTAACATTGAAGTGGTAGGTCCAAAAGTGCTTATGACATAAAACATGATTTCTTGCGCACATTTTGTTCTTGTTTTTTGGATTCAAGCCTAATTTTACAGATAAATATTTTATCAAAAGCGTATCAATTTTGTTTCAAATCAAATACACCTATGAACCTGTTTTGAGAATGGTGAATTTAGACCTACCAACTTAACATTAAACGTCCACATAAACACTTTTTAACTGAGTTTGATTAAAATAGGATAATGATGCAGATATTTTATGACTTAAAAGACTAATTGTAACAAAAAAACTTAAAGGACTAACTTGTTATAAACAGCAACCTAAAAGGACCGCAGAAGGTATTTGGCCTATTTTTCATCTCAGATTAAATTGTGCAGAAATAAGTTTTCACAGTTCAGTACTCCACCAAGAAAATAGCTAGGGTAGAAAAGACATTGATAAGTTAATAAGTTATCACACATCAAAGTCCAAACCAGTTTTGGCTGACTAGAAAGAAAAAACCACAGATTGATCAGCAGCATTGCAATCTCTCACACAAAAAGCAGCACTTATGACGAACATAATACATGATTCAAATAGCGATGATCTTTAATTTAAGTTAAAGGGATAAAGGGATGCTGATCAGTATTGTAAGGACTAAAATCAAAATCATTGCTACTTGCCTCTATTAACTGCCCATTTGCAATGAGTCTTCCGCACAAATCACTGTAAAGATATCCAGCAAGAAAAGTGCAATGGCTTGGAACAGGAACCTAGGAGAAGATTAACAGAAAAGAGAGTGATGAGTTTAAATAAAAAAAAGTACCATAAATTATGTCTAAGAAGGACTGTACATTTGAAATCAGTTTGAGTGCAGCTTTTTGAACTTCGTCAACTGTGATTTCAACTTGAAACGAGCTACCATGATCGCAAGAACTCCTATGAGAGCTTGCAAACAAAAAAGAGAAATTCTGCTGAAACCCTATTAATGAGGATTGGTTTCCTTTAAGATTATGTATCCAGAAATTAATATTTGAAAGGTCGCTAAAATCATCCAATGAATTCAGGATGAATGCCTCATTAACAGGCGAAACACAGAGAGCGTGACTAAGCCTTCTACTTTCCCACAATAAGGTCAACCACTTCTCCATTGAGACACTCTTTAATTTGAACATTTTGATCACCAGCCGGTATGCATCATTTAAGAGTTCCATGAAACCCTAAAGAGATATTGTTGAAACCAAAATACTGTCACCATATGTCTTATGCAAAAACTACACAAACCAAAAATATTTAAGAAAAACAGACCTTCAAGTGTGATAAATCAATTATGTTATAAAGTAGAATCATTATATTGTCAGACAATGCAGAACATTCTCCCTCTTCAAAGCAATCCACACAAGAGATGCCCAACCATAGATCCAAAGCAGCTTTGACATCTTCAAAAATTTGCTGTTTTTAGTCACACAAAAATTGCTGTTTAATGTAAGGTCAGAGATAAGCAGCTTTTTGATGAATAATGAGAAGATGATTACAAAGAGTTAGGAGAATAAAACATAACCTTCAAAATTGTGAGAAAACTTAAAGAAAAGAGAACAAAGAATACATCAATGAAGTTGCCAAATCCCTCAACATACATGAGGGAAATCAAGGAACTGACAATTGTGTAGGCATCACCTGTGACAATTTACTGCCCCAGAAAAGAAATAGAGAGAAATAGTTTAATGACAAAGTGGAAATTACCAGCATGTTTTAGTACCTGTGAAGAGGGTTCAGCTTCCTGGGTACATAGTGCACGTAGACAATATGCAACACACAGCTGATTATAAATGGGAATTGAATTGGTACACATCTCACCAGAAATCTCCTTCTGCAGAAGTGGACTTCATATTAATGGCCTATGCATCTCTGATATATAGAGCTTTACAGAAAATAGAGGTTAGATATTTGAGGGAGACACACGAGACAGCTTACCAAAATGATGATTGCTTCTGACAAACACTGAATGCAGTCTGAGAGACCACCTATGCCGCAAAACCTTAATGCCTTTCCTTTTCTAACTATAGTTTGTGCCTTTTGAAAGCAACTATTTGGCATGATATATATATTTTGAAGGAGTATATTCGTGATTTCCATTTGCATTTTCTGACAGAACTCTGGGTAGTAATAACTCATCAACTCGTACTCAGTAAGCTCCTAAACAGACGTGAAGGAGAAAAGGAAAAGATACACATTGAAAAAAGGACCAATAAACATCAAATGCATAGCAGGAAAATTGTGATGAGGTTTCTATTCAAAGGAAATGTCTACGAAGCGGCTGAACCTGCTCTAAGATTGTGCCAATGTTCCTCTTTGACAATTCTGTAGAAGATGACAATAGACTGTATAAGCTAGGAGAATCAACACTCCCATCAACATCCTTAACACGCTGGCATTCTATCTACATGCATACAATATGATATAATAATCAATAGGAGGAAGAAAACTTAAAATGTAACCTGTTAAATACAAAAATTAAATGCTTTTAAAGCTACCTTCACCCATTGCTTCACCACAGGTATAGGAGTTGGAAGCTTCTCAAACATATCTTTCGCAATGGACCAGTTTTTAAGGGTCTTAATCAATTTCTTTCTTGTCTTCAGATTGTCAGTTTCATAGAGAATATCTAAAAGCCTGGCACTTCTTGTGTAAGCATCATTTACAAACTCCTTTAGAGCACCTTCTGACAAATTACCACAGTGGCGTTTAATAAAGAGCCATGATGCTTTACAGCACAAGTTTAGAACCTTTGAAGCCTGCAATGATACATCATACAAGAACATAAGTAATTTACTTAGCAAAAGATATTACACTCTCAATATTTACTTTTAGATACAACTCCTTCACATTCTCACTGTTCAACCACAACTCCTTTACATTCTTAGTATTGGGCTTACAGCTTTGAGAACTGTGAAATGTTTTCATTTTGTTCATTTTTCTAGTATTCAAATATAGTAGGGGGCATTTCTTCTTATTATTTCTAGTATTCAAACGGGCATTTCTTCTTATTATTTTGATCCTTGTTTTTGTATTATTATTCAGAGATTTGTTTTCAAGATCCGGTTTCATTATTCAGTCACATTACAACCCCACTGGCCTTTCATGTGGGACATAGTTGAGTTAAAATGTGTCATTTGTGGGTCCTTGCTAAATACCTGAAGCTTTCATGCTAAGCCGTTTAGTTAACAACATGCACCAAATAAGATTCATGTATTGGTTCTATCTATATTGCATGGCATACTTTACTTTTGACAGGTCCTATTAACTGATGGCTAATGGCTCCTACCAGGAGCTCAAATGCTTCCGGAAATATTTTAAGAAGCAAGTTTATGATGTTTCCATGAGATATTACATTACATGGCAAAAGTCAATTAAAAAATATAATGGAATACCTCTTTTAGTTGCTTGTTTCTGTAGAAAACTAAAAATATATTATGGAGACGATTAATTATGTATTTTAACCGTCCTGTATCAACCCACTTGCAAGCAATGATATGCTTAATCAACTGTGTGCTCTCCTGAAATAGAGGCAAAAAACATTAGTTTTTTTTTTTAACGCACAGCTTAAAAGCATTCTGCAAACATTTAAAAAATTCAATAAGATATTTCTAGTGGAAAAATAATTATAGTAGAAATGATAACACCTAAACAGCATTTCATGGTAATAAGGAGAACCTGGAGTTTAAGATTGGTTCTGATGGAAAGAGTGAAAGCTGCCAAAGTCACCAAGGGCACTGTTCTACTCTTTTCGTTAAATCTGTCTTCATTCTTTTCAAATTTAAAACTGCAGTGAGAAAGAACTGGGATTTAGATGTTTATCATCACAGTTAGCTCAAGATGAAATAATCAAATAGAAAGACATATAGGCCAAACATGAAAAACTCCAATTCACCAAAATAATTTAGATATTCACTGAATATACCTTGGATCATAAAGAACAAATTGACAAAGAGAATGAAATGCATCACCAACAGTGGAAAGTACAGTCAAAGCAGAAGCATCATCCTTTCCAGTTACAAATTCTTTCCTTTCTGAATTTATTGAACTAGCAAGTGGTTGGCATATAAAGTCCAATGCTTCTATGTAAAATGATAGGTAAGTCATTGAAGCCTTACAATCAGAACCTGACTGTGTGCATGTATGACCATCAAATTGTTGGTCTTCAACACTGGATGAAATACAACTTCTGCTGCATATATGCAAGGAACCGAGCAAAGGTGGTGAACACTGAAGTATTTTCATATTTTCAAGTAAAACTCCCAGCAAACATTCAAATTTTGCAGTGCCAGGGGATACAAGATCTTCAGCTCTTGCCCTCAAATTACAGCTAACAAGGACCAAACCAGCAGCATAGAGCCTCAATATTGGATTAAGGATAAACTGCCAAATTAATTCAATTAAAACAGCTGCATAAATAAAAAGTAAAAACTACAGTAAAGAAACATTGAAGAAGAATATGAAGAAGAAGAAAACCTGTTTATGACGTTCTGCTGCTTTGTTCAGATATGCTGCAAATGTATAACAAAAACTTGCATTTGCAGTCTTACATTTAACAGCACAATAATCTACAAGTTGCACAAATTTTATTCCATCATTTCCCTCTTCAACCTGGAAGGATAAATCTTATCTTAATCTTAATAAATATAAATGGAACATAGCAATGCAAGCAAACCCTAAAATATTTGTTCTTCCCTTAAACCCTTGCCCACCAAATTGTTTCTTTGCAATGGTATAACCACATGTTAAAAGTGATATAACCCTAACAGTAAACCTATCTTACCTAACCATCTTTGAAAATGACAAACAATTGATTAAGAACACATACCCAAGTCGGCTAATGCTTTGTAGAATGTGCCACTATGCAGGGCTCAAGATTATTATATCTAAACATTCATTCTATTGCAGCAATAATCTTTCACACTATAAAAGCAGGCTTGCATATTCACTTGAAACCATCCAAGAAGTTTATGCATTTCGATATCTATAAAATTATTCCTTGTTTCTCTTTCAATGGAGTTGAGGCTGGAGAAATTCATCATAGCAAAAAACACCGAAGAAGCTGTTGTGGGTTTGCTTAATTCAAAGGGTTGGTAACATGTTTTCGCTAAGATAAACAAGCATTTAATATTTAATTATTTTCATCTAATCCTATCCTATAATGCATTTAAGCACTCTTTCCATTGCAGCAAAATTATACTATCAAAAGCATGTGAACATTGTGGAAAAGAAATCACTTGCAACCTGTACAATGGAGTCCATGCAGCAGAATTTCCTCATGGTAACGCATACACGAGTAGCTGCCGAGGGATTGGTTAATTTTTGTCTTCACTTATCCATTAACAAGTCTGCAATTTTTTTCTTTTCTTAAGCAAACTTGCAATACATGATTATTTTTTATTGTTATATGATGTTGCTATTTTTTTTATTGATAAACATGCGATATTATCTTTGCTTTTCTCACACTAACAGGTCCGATCAATGGTGGTGGCGAGTTTGATTTGTCGCTGCAAACTAACCTTTTGAAACTACGCACTTACCACATGAATTTCGATACAGCCAATCTAAGTCATATTGGTCTATTATGAAACATCAAAACTTTCTTTATGTTTGGCTATTGATGTTTTGCTTTTTGTTAATGAAAATTATACGTGTAACATAAATTACGGTTAACAAATTAGTATTGTACTTAGTAAAAATTCATAATGTCTTGGATACATTGTAGATGAAAAGAACTACCAATGCAGTCACAGCCGAACAGCAATAGTCCTATTTTGTGAGTTTTGTTTATGTTGCTACCTACCATCAATACTTTATTCTTTTTCTTTTTTGGTGAATGATGCTCTTCTTTTTTCTGTTCAAAAAGATTGGTGTTGTATGGTTACTAAAAATTCATGTCACAAATACATTTAGATGAAAACTACAATGTTACAAATGCAAACTCGCATAGCCATTGTAACTCAAGCTAACAGTGGTAGTGCTATTTTGCAGCCGAACGGAAAATTGTCAGTGTGCTTTGTGAAGGAGTTTGGACTCATGAGGCGACTTTGTTTCCAACCATTTCTTTATTCCTATTTTACTAAATTTGACTTTGTACCGACAATGTGTCCAGTCTAATTTTCATTTTGAATGGATTATGCGATAATTTATAAAGTATAAATAGATAACTACATTGGTGATATAATTGTTTGAATTCTATGGATGTTAAATGATTAGGTTTTGGAATTGACAACTAACTATACTTTATCAACTGATTTTGAAAATGCACTGCATGTATACACTTTATTAGTTGATTACTTATTCCTTTATTGAAATGTATGAAATTTCAATAATAATAGTGAAGGTTGTTATAATTTACTGTCTTTCACATCACTATTTTTTATAGTTTGATTGCAAACATACTGTGAATGTCATGCATTATAGCTTAATATGTTGATAACAAATTTTATATCATAGGCTGACAAAAAATACTATAGTTTTCAATGCTAAAAGACCTGTGCATCGTACAGGTCGGAGATCTAGTACAATTGAATCATTACAACCTGAACCTAACGACGTTCAATTGAATCAAATTAAGACTAAACAACATCACTGGATTTGCAAATTGTGATCCAGAATCAACGAGTTCTAGTCATAGAATTACATATACATCCTTACCTTGCTTTCACGAGCAACACAGTCCAGTATATCCATGATATACAAGAATTCATCCTCCTCCAGCTTGAAAAATAAGGAGCACATATTTTGGGCAACCTGCATTCAAAATTTCATCAGTTGTTCCTAGTTTAATATTTATTGATTCGCATAACCGAAAGTAGATAATTAGCTTACCTTGAACAATCTATCTTTAATTGAAGACTTCGCATACTCAACCAATGTTGTTCGGCAGAAAGTGATCAACAAATCTTTATCAGAGAATGACACCTTCTTCTGAAGTAAATTTAAAGCACATGTACCCAAGTTATATACTATCGGATTGTGATACTTCTCATACGAATCGGAATCCAATCCCCTGAAACAGTAAGTCCAAACAGATAATTAGCTTTGCAACTGATACACCGACTCATGACAGCATGACAGCACATAGTGCAGTATTTCATTGGCAAAGCATAGCGCACTTCTTCCACAGATGAATTATTGGATCAGGCTAGTAAAAATTTACTTTAGCTAGCGGAAAGTCCAAACAGAACCAAAGTGACTATATCAAACTATTGAATGTAGACAGTCTCACTTGTCAAAGGTATTAATAGAAATTGGTTGAAATGAAAAAGAAGATTTAATATAGAAAAGCTAAAGAATAAGTCAAACTTTTGGGGAATGGTATCAAGCAAAACTAACAAACTAAAAAAATAACGCAATAAGAAAAAATTTGCAGGCAGAAAAGTCAAGCTCCTAATCAGATTCACAGTCACCAAAATGCAAAACTAGTGCCTGCAACATGCTTCTAAAGTATTAAGTCCCCATCCATGCATCACATTGAGTAGCCTTTCACAGTACATATCATCTCTGTAGCAGCGGCACTTCTGGTCAAAGCCGTGTCCATCTCTGTAGCAGCGACACTTCTGGTCAAAGCCGTGTCCGGTGCCCAACACATGTGATTACATTAAATTATGGTGTCCTTGCTTCATAGCATAGCATACAAACAACATGTGTCCGGTGTGTCCAACATGTGGCAGTGACAAGTCAAACACCAACACATGTTATACCAAATTATGTCATGTTCTCAAAATACTATCGGTGTCGAAGTGTCAGTGTGTATATCGTGTCCGATGTCCGTGCTTCATAGCATAGCAAACAAACAACAATTATTGCAAACACCACAAAAATAGCGAAATGAAATCTCTCATAAATCATCAACACGTATGACAAATAAATTCACACTATAGTCAACAAAAACATTAACCTACCTAAGCCAAGGCTTAACTTCATCGATCAAACAAAGCACTCTTCTAAGGTAATCATCATCTTTATCCGGAGCCATTGATGCTGCACACTTCAATAATGAGAAAGCAATTTCAACAACCAACTCGCGAAAATCTCCATCGTCACCACAACCACTTTCTCCAACTTCAGGAAGAATCTTCTTCCCCTTCCTTTTCCCTCCATGAAGCTTCTCCAAAAGCTTCAACCCTTCAACTTCCGCCTCGTGAAACCGATCACAAGACTCAAGGCAACGAATCATTCTCATTCTCGAGAAATGGATCTGTAACGGTTTCGAATCAAGTTGCGAAGAAATGATTTCTAAACAATCAAAACACAGAATGTAGGTTTTACACAATTCGGTGATTAATGCATAGTTTGAATTGGGGATTTCTGAATTGAAAAGCTGTGGAATGCGTTTAGGTAGAATTGAGAGGGATTTTTTGATGAAATGGAAAAATTGTTTAGTTAATTGTCGAATTAGGGTTACGTTGTTGGTGGAAGAAGAAGATTTGATATTGGAGAAAGGACGGAGATATTCAGAGACTAAGGAGTAGATGTCAGTGGAATCAGAGGATTCAAGCTTCGAGAGAAGAGATTGTTCGGTGGAAGAAGCCATGGTAGAGAGAGAGAAGAAGAAGAAGAAGAAGATGGAAGTGAGAGTGAGAGCTTAGTTTCGAAGGCGCCAACCCTACCGCTTGTAATAATTTTCCTATTTTTCAAAATTGAAATCAACTTTCAGGAAGGAGAGTCTCGATGTCTCATTCAACGGCCTTTTTATTTTTTATTTTATTTTATATAACAATTTTTTTTGGGTCAAATTTATGACATTTTTTTTAAAGGATTTATAACATTTTTTTAACCTTATAAAAAATCTTGTTTAATATAATTCATTTTTTTTTAACCTAATATGGACCCTTTTATCTTACCTGCTACTACCAGTTTCCAAAAAGAAAAAAAATTATATTTAATTATTGGTAAAGTGCCCTGAAAAAATATTATTCGTAAAGTGAGTATTAATATGGTTTTAAAACTCGGCTCGGTCATCGACTCGGCAGGGGTACTGGGTCACTGGGTCAATGGTCGAACCACTGAGTCATTGGTCGAACCGCATGACTGAACCGGAACCACTCGGATGACTCGGTTAGATG
>Ga0315913_1009166_pt1 | contig 11628 bp, 4 predicted proteins | sample MpolsnodulesMG_FD_207736 | JGI IMG/M metagenome (GOLD analysis project Ga0315913, IMG submission 207736) | Medicago polymorpha root nodule microbial communities from Los Angeles, California, United States - small nodules | ecosystem: Host-associated > Plants > Roots > Nodule | place: USA... | reverse complement strand
AAATAATATGGAAAGATAAAGAAAAACGAATCAGTAAATATTTGTGCTTAAACGTTCAAGGCAAAAACAACGGAATAGGGTATATAGGTTTAACAAGAAGAAAGCACCAAGTTAACATTAACATGAAGAGAAAATACGAAGGAGTTGCGATAGGAATAGACCTTGGCAAAACATACTCTTGTGTTGCAGTATGGCAGGAGCAACACTATCGAGTTGAAATCATTCACAATGACCAAGGTAACAGAACAACACCTTCTTTTGTTGCTTTCACTGAAAATCAGAGGTTGATCGGTGATAGTGCTAAGAATCAAGCTGCTTCCAACCCTCAAAACACTGTCTTTGGTAATTTCTATTCTTTTACAGTTTTACTTTCTTTATATATATATATATATATATATATATTAGGGTTTCATAGAAAATAACAAAAGAGACGGCTAGGGTTTATTACAAGCAAATATATAGTAAAACCTAACGGACTATGGATGAATAACCTATGAAGTACAATACAAACTGAGACACGGGACACCGGACATGATACGTTCACACAGACACGTCAACACCGGTAACAATTTGAGAAAAATGACATAATTCAATGTAATCATATGTGTCGGTCTTGGACACGATAGGTATCTGACACCGGGGCATGCCTCATTCGAGGAGCATCCGTGTTTCATAGCTAACAACATAGAAACCTAAAGGGTCCAATATAATAGACCCAATAACTTATTATCTAACACACACACACACACATTGTTATTGTTATTATTGTTTTCCTATGGTTAATGCTCAAGCCGACAATTGAATGATGGTAATTACCAATGTAATTTTTGTAGATGCTAAGAGGTTAATTGGTAGGAAGTTTAGTGATCCTGTTGTTCAAGATGATATACTGTTATGGCCATTCAAGGTGACTGCCGGTGACAATGACAGACCCATGATTACGGTTAAGTACAAGGATCAGGAGAAACAACTCCATGCTGAAGAAGTATCATCTATGGTACTCGTAAAGATGCGAGAAATTGCTGAGACATATTTAGAAACAACTGTGACGAATGCAGTTGTTACCGTACCTGCTTATTTTAATGATTCTCAACGAAAAGCCACTATAGATGCCGGTGCCATTGCTGGCCTCAATATTATGAGGGTAATGAATGAACCTACTGCCGCAGCTGTTGCATATGGCCTTGACAATAGAACTGATTATGATGGAGAGCGAAATATTTTTGTCTTTGATCTTGGCGGTGGCACTTTTGATGTGTCTCTACTAACGATTAAGGGCAACAACTTCCAAGTTAAGGCCACTGCTGGCAATACTCACCTTGGTGGAGAAGACTTTGATAATAGAATGGTGAACTACTTTGTACAAGAGTTCAAGAGAAAGAAAAAAGTGGACATTAGTGGGAATCCGAAAGCCTTGAGAAGGTTAAGAACTGCTTGTGAGAGGGCAAAAAGATCACTTTCTTTCCTTGTTGTCGCCACTATTGAGGTAGATTCTTTATTTCAAGGCATTGACTTTTCGTCATCGATCAATAGGGCCAAGTTTGAGGAGATGAATATGGATCTTTTTAACGAGTGTATGACGATTGTTGGAAGCTGTCTTATTGATGCTAATATGGACAAGAGCAGGATAGATGATGTTGTCCTTGTTGGCGGGTCTTCGAGGATTCCCATAGTATTTCAGCTATTAAAGGACTTTTTCAATGGAAAGGAGTTGTGCAAGAGCATTAACCCTGATGAGGCTGTTGCTTATGGGGCAGCTGTTCAGGCTGCATTAATTGTTGAGTGGAGACGTTAAGAATGTTCCAAAGTTGGTGCTCCAGGATGTTACACCTTTGTCACTTGGCACGGGACTGATAGGAGATATAATGGATGTGGTGATACCTAGGAACACTATCATTCCTGCCAATAAAACAAAACCCTATGTAACAACTAAAGATAACCAAATCTGTTCCAATATTAATGTTTACGAGGGTGAGAGAACAAGAGCCAGTGATAACAATTTGCTTGGTTCTTTTACTTTGTACGGCATTCCCCCAGGTCCTCGCGGCTCCCCTTCTTCAATTGTTTGTTTTGCTATTGATGAAAATGGTATTTTGACAGTTTCTGCTAGGAATGATGCTTCTGGCAGTTCACATAAGATTACGATAACCAATCACAAAGAAAGGTTGTCAAGTGAGTATATTAAAAAGTTAATTCAAGAAGCTGAGAAATATCGTATTGAAGACAAGAAATTCCTAAGGAAGGCTAAAGCAGTGAATGCATTGGATGACTACATTTACAAAATGGGAACTGCTTTAAAGAAAAGTGATTATAATTTGAAACTCTCCTCAGAAGAAATTGAGAAGATTGAATCTGCAATTGCTAAGGCCACGAATTTGATTGATGAGAATAACCAACAAGTTGAAATAGATGTTCTGGAGGGTCATGTATCGGGGCTTAAGAGTTGGATGGAATACATTATAGCCAAGACTATTTAGTTTATATTTTTTTTTATCAATTAAGATTTTAATTAAGTGTTGTGTTTTTGTTTAGTATGCATAAAATCTAATAGTTAAGTACGGTTTAATGCATCTCTGGTAGAGACATGCTATCTAAACCATGCCAACAACGGTGTGCTGAAACAATGATGGAGGCACTTCTGCTTCCATTAAGCCTGATTTAGATTTTATTAGCATACAAATTTCTGAGTCTTATCCAAAATTTTAATTTGCTGCATAATCAGTTGGTGGATTTCTTTTGCTTAAGTACAAAATATCAAAGTTTATGGTTAATTACTAGCATCTATTGAAACTTTAGATGTCAATTGAATGTTTCCAAAGATAAATGGTTGTAAAAAAATTCAGCTAAGGAATTTGTAATTTGGCATGATGCTAAACTTATAAACTGTTATTGATAGTCAATTGTTCAAACTTGTCTGTTTTGTTTCGTTAAAATGCGATACAAATTCAATTTTGCAGTAATGCTTCCAGAGTCTAGACTATGTGACAGTTAGTTAAAGTATAATGTTATATGAAAAATAATCATTTTCTTCCTAACTTATTTAAGTTAATGACTAAGGAAATGTTTAAATATACATATACATGACAAACTATGGAATTTGAATTTATATGTAGTCAAGAGAGATGTTGAGGAAGATGTGATGCCAAAAGCGAAGTAGCTCAATGGAAATAAATTAATTTTGAAATGATGAAACTTGAAAGTAGTGAGCATTACAGAGGTCAATTGCATTGGATCATCATATTGAATGTATAAGCTACTCCCTCCGTCCCAAATTGTACGTCGCTTTAGGGAAAAAAAATTGTCCCAAATTATATGTCGCTTTACAATACCAATGCAACATTAATGTTACTTTTCCTATTATAACTTTAACTATTTATTACTATCTCTTCTTTCAATTCTTTCATTTATCTTTCCCATATTATTTATTAAGGACAATTTTGTAAAACAGCTCATAATATCTTTTTTCCACGCAATATTAATTGTATTTCTTAATATGTGTGAAATGCCCAAAACGTCATACAATTTGGGACGGAGGGAGTAATTTTCCATATCATGCTTTGATAGTAGGCACTCACACTTGTGAATGAGTCTTATGACTTTAAGTTCACGAGGAGAATTCAACTCAAAAGACTAGTTTGTTAGGTGGTTGCTCTTTCGTCTTTGACGGCATCATTAACCTAACATGTGTATTACTTAAATCCGGTCTATAAATAGTCTTCTATGTGGTCCAACTATGAACGAAAACATCAATTGTTATGGTTTAAGGCTGTGAGGAAATCCTCCCAGAAGACTAACCTATTAGTTGGGAGAGTCTCGTGTACCATATTGAACATTTGTATCTAATCAATGTGAGACTCCGAACAGTGATCAGTTATAGGCTACTACGCTTGGTTTTTGCACTTCATCTATAACAGATCATCATATATTTAGTATACTAGACTCTCTTTATAGATTACTATAGCAATCAGATGAACCATGGTGAAATGCATTGGAAAATCCTCTGTTTGGTACGTTTCAAGATGATTGGAAAGCAAACATTCGCAATTCTGTATGTTTCATAGATCAACATTAAATTTGAAATGATTGACATAGAACAGGATAAGTAATGAGCACTGATAGGATCCATGATGATAGCAAAAGAATGATTTAGATAGTTTATCTTATAAGGGATCTTTTAGGTATATTATTTATATATATTAGGATTGTAATGATAAAAATGAATGAAATTATAATAAACTTAACTCAGTTGGTATGGACAACGCATAATATATGTAAGATCTGGGGTTCGAACCCCGGCCACCACAAAAAAAAAAAATATACTAATATTTGTCTTTATATACCGGTAAAAGAAATCTTTAGTAATATTATTTTTATAAAAAAATTATTTATTCTCACCAATTTCTTATTCTTTTACATATCTTTTTTTTTATGTTTTTTACTTGAGGGAACATATCTTTACCTATATATAAAGGGATGAATAATCTTGGAATGTTTTTTTATCTTACAATTATACCATTCATTTAAACTATTCTAATTACAATTTTATCTATTATATAATATTATTAAATATAACAAAAAATAAGTTAAAATTGCATTATAATAAGAACAATTTCATTACAATAGTAACAAAGTTTTTTTAGGAGACAATCTTAACAATACAAGTTAAATCTTTATTTGTTTGTGTTATAATGACAATTTTTTTATTAACCAAATACGATAACGGTATGTTTGTTGTGCAGTATATGACTAGAATATCATATCATATCATATCTTGACTCAATCAGTTGTTTGGTGCCCAAACAAAAAAGGATAAGTTTAATCTAATTTTAATCATATCTCACTCCTCCTTTATTATTTATTTATTATGTCAAATTGTCTAGTGGTTAGAGCTCACACATTATAAATGTGGAGAAGTTGGTGTCTGGGTTTCGAACTCCGGTCTATATTATTTTAATCCTTAAATTTTGGTGATTACAAACCTGATAGGATACAAAATCTATGTTGCTTTCCCTAAAAAAAAAGGGTAATGCTATCCAGTTTCCGGAGGCACCGGTTAAAAAGCAATAAATGAACGGATCTCACTTGTTTTTACCTCAATTAAAGTGAGAAATAAGTCAACTAATTAAAATAAGAAAAATGTGCATTCAATACTCTGTTAAATTTCCTATTTTGTGATACAGGCATGGAATCCTATTTTGTTTTGAAGAAGATTTTGTAATTTCTACACATTTGATGATTTTGTATTTGATATTTAATTGGTTATGTTTTATATTTGGAATTGTTAATTAATTTTGGACTTTATTTTAATTAATATGTTACTAATTATGTATAGGCTTTCCATGAATTGGTTTAAAAGAAAAAAAAGATTCATAAAAAAGTCACGGAAAAAAAAATTGGCTTGAGTAAAATCTACATGAAGAAAAATAATTGTTAAGAAATGAAAAGGATAATGGGTCAATTCCCCAAAACTGAAATTATAAGAAAAAGAAAGGAAAAAGGAAAGGAAATTTGATAGAGTATTAAATAACTTTTTCTTATTTTAATTAGTTGAGTTGTTTCTCACCTTAATTGAGATAAAAATAAGAGGTTCCTATGGAATACCATAGACGTTTATGGTGCTAACACCTTTCCTTTGCGTAACCAACCCCCGAACCTTGATCTCTTATAGGGTTATTCTTTCTTTTCCCCTTTTGCCTGGAATAAAATAAAAGATCGGTGGTGAAACTGAATCGAGATTCAAGACTAATCTAATAGCTTGATATCCAAAAATCACCGCGACAAGTTGACTTATTTCTCACTTTAATTGAGATAAAATAAGTAAGATTCGTCTATTTATTGTTTCTTAATGGGTGCTCTGGGAGCACCGGTTAACAACACCCATTAATATATAGCAATATGTAAATGAATTACTTCTTTTATGACTGAATTTTTTATTTCTGATTTTCCCTTCTTTTTTGGTGAAGGTCATAAGAAAAAAAAAAAACACAAAAGCTAACTAGAAATCGAAAGCATCAAAGTTGAGCAACGAGAGCAGCTCATCAAGAGGTGTCACCCAAGTTGTTACTCCAAGAGTAGAGTTCCTTCCCAACCTAGCCAAAAAATCTGCACATACATTGCATTCACGGAGCACATGTTTAAACATCAAATCTGGAAGATGATCCAACAAACTTATGATTTTAGCTAGTAAAGAAGCATAAGCATGGAAAGAGTGAGATTGTCTGTCCATAAGTAGGTTGATGATATCAGTGGAGTCTGATTTTCCCTTTGTTTAAACTATTTTAATTTCTACTTTATCCTATTATAATATTATTTCAATTATTAATTGAAAAAAAATATAAAAAAAATCCCATAAGGGATGTGTGTGGGGGAACAACATCGCATCTTAATATTTTAAGGAGTTTTCTTATAATTACTTATTTTTCAAATACTCAGCAGCTACATCAAAACGATCAGAGTCGCAGCGCTGAACTCAGCCGCCAAAACTCTTTGTCCAGGTTTTCTCTCTTTTACATTTTCTCTCGTATTGCTTAATACTTGTTCTGGAATTGAATTTTGTTTTATTGTTTAAAAATTACATCAATCAGTACCGGTTGAACCCTAGTTGAATAAAATACCTTTAAACCTAAAACCCATTGTACACTGGTTCAATGTGCAATCCGATTTTGATTACATTAGTGGCGGCTTCCAGGAAAAATAAATGTATGTACGTTCTCCTAAAAAAAAGCGTTTGTTGGAGTTGGAACCTTAGGGTTGAAATTCACAATATTCTATTTTGTTCTTTGTACTGTTTCACAAATTTTCAGTCATACTGTATGTTAACTATTTATTTTATGGTACAATGTATTTAAGTGATTTTCGGTTTAGTTGAGTTTTGCTGAAATCTGTTCATTGAGTTTTGCTGAAATCTGTTGTTTTAGTTGACAAAATGCACCGACTTTATTCTTTGAATTTTTCTTTCCTCAGATTATGCTAAGTCATTCATGATGTTTTCTAAAAAAGCTTCTCTAGTTACTGTTAGTTCTCTTTTGAAATTGTGCAATGGATGTTGTTCACTCCACGTTGCGAACTGTATCAAACGCTGCAATACATCTAGGGCTATTTGCACCTCTGCTGAAAGGTCGGATTTTCAACTCTCTGGTGGTTATCAAGCAGATGATTCTTCGGATTATCAACAAAATTGTGCTGGGTTGTATAACCGAAGGGCTAGTGGATCTTATCGATATAAACATGCTAGTTTAAATAGTTCGTACAAAGGCACACTTGTAGAAGTACTAGATAGTTTTTGTAGGGATGGTAAAGTGGAGGAAGCGGTTGACATTTTGCAAGTGTTGGAAAAGCTTTATATTCATGTGGATTTGCAGCGTTGTTTGCAATTAATGTACATTTGTGGGAAGGGTAAGTCTCTTGGGGAGGCAAGAGTTGTACACAGACATGCTCTGCAACATTTGCATCCTCTTACGTTTAGCACAAACAATAGAGTATTGGAGATGTATTTTGAATGTGGTTCTGCAGATGATGCAGTCAAGGTGTTCAAGAGTATGCATGAGCGCAATTTCACTACTTGGCGTACTATGATAACGCAACTCACTAAGAATGGGTTTGCAGAAGATTCAATTGATATATTTACTCAATTTAAAAACATGGGACTAAAACCTGATGGCCAAATGTTTATTGGGGTTTTTGGTGCATGTAGTATGTTGGGAGATATTAGTGAAGGAATGCTGCACTTTGAATCCATGAGCAAGGACTATGGCATTGTACCAACTATGGCCCATTATGTCAGTCTAGTAGAGATGATTGCTAGTATTGGGCATCTTGATGAAGCCTTGGAGTTCATTGAAAAGATGCCAATGGAACCAAGTGTAGAGATATGGGAGACTTTGATGAATAGTTGCAGAGTTCATGGAAACACAGAGTTGGGGGATCGTTGTGCTGAACTAGTTGAGAAGTTGGATCCTTCTTGTTTGAATGAGAAAGCTAAAGCTGGCCTTTTACTTGGAGAAATTTCAGAGCAGAACAAATCAACAATAAATAATCATCTAAATGTTCAGAGTCACGTCCATGAATTTCGAGATAGAGATGCTTACGATCCAAAAAATTATAAGATAGGTGCTTTACTTAGAGGTTTGAGAGTGCAAATGATAGAAGCTGGCTATATTGCAGATACGAGACATGTGTTGCATGACATAGACCAGGAAGGCAAAGAAGATGCTCTCCTTGCTCACAATGTGAGACTGGCTGTTGCTCAAGGTCTCCTTAACAGTAAGGTTCGTTCTACTATTAGAGTAATTCAGAATCGCCGTTTTTGTGGTGATTGTCACACTGCAGTGAAGTTTATTTCTAAGCTTGTGGGAAGAGAATTCGTCATCCGAGATGCTAAAAGGTTCCACTATATGAATAATGGGTTGTGCTCCTGCCATGATTATTGGTGAACATTAATTTAGGTATTATCCATCTTTGATAGTTAAATATATTTGAACTAAAGTGGTCTTAATTTTTCATGATTGTCTTTGACAAAAATATTTGAAGAAAACTTAATTATGTTTTGAAATTTGTATATCTATGACAATATTTAAGGGGATACACTCATTTGGGTTGGAATTCTTTCTTTCATATTTACCCTTCATTTAAACTATTTTATCATTTTTATAATATTATTTAAATTATCAATTAAAAATTATTTAATTTCCATTAAAATAGTAACAACCAACAACAATAGGAGGGAGAATTCACAATAATAGGAACAATATTGGACATTATAAATAATCTTATATAAAGAAAATATGTTTTGATGTAATATTTTTTCTATTTTACCTCTCTTAGTTATCTTTTTACCATTCGAAAAGACAGCCACATTTGATGCTAGTCAAAATTAAGTTTCTTGTAGAATTTAGTTTAAGTTCTTAAGCCAATGCAAAATTCAAAAGATAAGATACATGTTTTAACTTTTAATAACATGCTTTTAGGTCATCAATTTTGTGGTTCCGAATCAAAATTACCTTTATGAAAAATTGTCATTATCTTCAATTTCCTGAAGAAAAAATTTCACCTATTGAACCTGTATATCAAATTTTGTTGCCATAGTTTTACATCGAATATTTTTGTTTTATTCAAACTAGACCAAAATAATAAGAATTCTTTTCTGATGTGGAAGATCAGTTTAAACTGCAACCATAGAGCATAGAAAGATTTTTCTTACCACTCCCCCGTTTGTTGCAGTAGCAGAACAACAACTACGAATAATGACTCTGATAGCACTGTTGGGTAGTAGAGTAACAAAATATTATCACACAACTAAAATAAGATGAGAAAAGAAGAACTCAACAAACAATATTTTACGTGGAAATCATAAACCAACATATTTTACTTGTTGCACCTAAAGTTGCTTCCTACGTTCACAAATCCATACAAAAGTCAACAAAAGTGGCTTTGTATACTTCCTGTGTTCACGAAATCAGGTCAAGTTGGAGAGAAACATCAGTTATTTCCAACCAAACACTGCTTCTTGTCTTAACCTGGAACTATTTCCAAAGAACCTGTTGCAACTGCTGAACCAAAACCCAACCATGCTCCAAATGTGCATGAAGCCGCAGTATCAGCAGCGAGAATATCAGTCGGAGAGAAACATCAGCCCCACATCTTTCAGATTATGTATGCAGTCTCTCAACAGGTTCAGCCATACAAAAGTCCTCGGTAAGTCTCGACCCGTCTCAGATTTTCATTCCTTTACCATATTGAGAGATGCAAGCCTAGGCTGGTAGCCGGCTGCCATAATCAATTAGAAGGTTTTGACTTCTTTGACGCTTTCTACCCAGTGACCAAGTTTACAACCGTGAGAGTTCTTCTTGCCTTCAATTCTATCCATAATTGGCTATTGCATTAACTTGATGTGTAAATAATGTCTTCTTACGTTCATATTTAAAAGAGGGTGTTTATATGTCAATACCTCAAAGAGTAGCTTTCCAAAAACCAGGTCAAGTGTGTAAGTTGCTTAAATCTTAGTACGAACTTATGCAAACCAGTAAAAAATGGTAAGAAAATTCGACCTCATTGATGGTTGCACAAAGGTGCTACTTCTTTTTGTTCTTTATTACAAGTTTATCAAAAGCTAAGGAATCACGCCATATTTTTCTGCTTGAAATTTCTTTAATAGTGCTTCAATATGATGCATAAAAGTAGATTATTCATAACTTAGATAATATTTTTTTAAACTAAATAGATTACGAAAGCGTGCATCCAAATAATTAAGGGTAGAAAAATTGCATGCAGAAAATGGATTCAACCCCTTTGCCACTCAAGCTTTAGCAAGTCAAGTTATTAAGGTGTGACCACTTGATGGTACATCTTGGATCAGTTTTCTTGGCAAGTTTACCACCTATTTTGGAGAACTAATCTTAGATATGTTAAGGAGAACTCAAAGGGTAGCCTATTACAAAAACTCAACAAAAATATTCTGCATAATCGAGAGCTATCATCATGCACATGCTTAGGTTCACTTTAGCTAGTTAGTGTGCTATTTGAGGTTATCTATAATAATTGTACGTTACCTCTTGGTTAGTTGCTGATCTTAATTTACCCAGTAAATGCAGCTGCATTATGCAACAAACCAAATTGTTATGCACATAGAAACTTGCAATCCTAAGTCTCGTATGATCGTGTCTTTCGATTTAACTTCTTAACCTTGTCAGTGGTAGCATGGAATCATAGTTTAGCCTCAAATCTTCGGTCTACCAGATCACATCCTCTATAAACAAGAATTCACAATCTGTATGCAACTAAGTGACGCATGCTTTCATTTAAGCTATCAATTCAGGTATGAGCTGTCTAAACTCAACAAATCTAGTTGCATTCCTTCCAAACTTTTGCAAAACTAGTTACATCTTTAACATGTTGGGATAATTCTTGTTGCAAAACTATACCAGAACACCTACTATTTGCAAACCAACTTTTACACGTTTTCAATTAGGCTACTAATTGTATATGAGTTATACATCTCATTTCATTAAAGAGATATGGTACGCAAGAAAGGCGATTGAAGCATTAGTCAACCCAAGGAAGGCGATTTGACTTATCTGCACTTTGCATTACTTCCCATTTCATCAAAGAGATATGGTACAATTGGCTAAGAAAATCTCATCACTATAAGTGAATGGAAGAGTCTGACATTTGATGAGCACGTAAATACATCACTAAATGAATCTTCAACTGAATTTCTGTTATTTCATTGCAGAGTTTTCCTATACTTATACTAAGAACAATCTTGATAGACCTGCTACAAGCCTGCAACAACTGCCAGTTAATTTTTCTATGAAATATGATAGCTACTTTAGACCAATATGCATTGCAAACAAGCAAAATACACAGCACAGTATCGCAAAAGATTAAACCGACAGTAACTAACAGAGCCTAAAACCGAAGCTAATAAACTAATACAGATATACTCTGGCATTTCGGCACAAACTCAAAGTGACAACAGATGCGAATTTATAAGCACCGTCTAGTTGTGTCTAAGAGTGCACAATCACAGCAGTGACTAGTGAGTGATCCAAAAAATATTCTCAGCAAAATTTATATGCAACTACATATGCTTGGTTCTACTTCTGGTATAGTGAAACAATGGTACTTCTA
>Ga0315913_1009161_pt1 | contig 11633 bp, 7 predicted proteins | sample MpolsnodulesMG_FD_207736 | JGI IMG/M metagenome (GOLD analysis project Ga0315913, IMG submission 207736) | Medicago polymorpha root nodule microbial communities from Los Angeles, California, United States - small nodules | ecosystem: Host-associated > Plants > Roots > Nodule | place: USA... | reverse complement strand
AAGTCTTGTTTATACCATTTGTTCTCTCTCTCTCTCTCTCTCTCTCTCTCTATATATATATATATATATATATATATATAATGTCTTTACTTCTAATTTTATCTTATATAGTCTTACCACACATCCAACACAACATCCTTGTCTCTACTACATTTACTTTATGTTTGTGTTGGTTCTTTACCGCCCAACACTTTGTTCCGTACAACGTCATTGGTCTTATTGTTGTATGATAAAAAATTCTCCTTCAACTTAAAGTGGTATTTTCGTATCATAAAGCACACTTGAGGCACTCATCCATTTCAACCATCCAACTTAGGTTTGATGGTTTGCATCCCCTTCTATTTCTCCGTCGTTTTGTACTGTAGACTCGAGATATTTTTAACCATGTAACTCATGGTATGATATGATCTCCAACTTTCACCTATATCATAGAAACGTTTCGCCTCTTGATAGAATTACATTTCATATACTTTGTCCTGCTTCTGCTCGAGCGAAAGTCATGTGTTTGTAAGGTTTTTCCTTCAACTGTCTAAGTAGGAATATATCATATACAAAAAGAATGCATCTTGGTTCTCACTCTTGGATGTGTTAAGTATCTACATCCAAAATTATGGTGATAATATAAGGACTTAGTGTTGAACCTTGTTTGCAATCCTATTATTATGAAAAAATCTTTGGTGTCACCACCTTGTGTCCTCACACTAGTCGGTACCTCCTCATACATGTCCTTGATAGCTTTGACATAGGCCACCCTAATACATTTCTTCCATAGGGTATTCCACAAAACCTCTGTAGGCGCTATATCATATTTAACCCTTAAAAGTTTTTTTTTTGTATTTCTAATTATTATTTTTTTAAGAAAACTCACTAAAAAACAATATAAGTTATTTCAAACTCATTTAATAGAAAGTAAAAGCGTAATATTGACATTCATGGACTTAAATATTCGTTATTAGAAATTTTATGTTTAGCAAGGATAACCTTAGTTTATTTCATTCATAATCAAGGAGTACAAAGTAGTCGACACATGATGAAAATTGTGGGGGCTAGCTTGTGATAAAGATGTTCTAGCTATGCTATGAGTCACTTCATTTGTTTGTCTCGTAATACATGACACTCTAAAGTCGGGATTTGTAATCAAGATGTTCCTACATTGAGAAATTATGTCTCAAATTCATCGAGGTGAGCTGAATTGTTAAAACTCACACATTTTATTTAAAAAAATACATCTCTTGCAAATGATTTTTATGATCACTTGTTCATAATAACTTCTCATGTTAAGCTTCTTAAAAAAAATCTCATTTACAGCTTTCCTTGAAAAACGATTTGTTGAAAAAAGTATACCGAAAAGATAAAACACTAAATATTATTTTTAAAAACTATAACAAATGGGTCCTTAATATGTGAGTAATCTTGAAGTTGTATTTTGATGTTACACAATATGGCTTCCGTTTCATAATAAGTTATCCATTTGTACGGAAGAATTGTTTCAAAATAAGTGACCCTTTTGAATTTTCAAGACAATATTAATTATTTTTTTAGTTGTACCCTTTAATTGATGTCACTTGCATTCCTCTCAATTTAATATTTTTCACTTTTCATTTGTTACAGTGAGAAATACACAAATATTTGATAATAGCATTTAGTAAAATTATTTTTTATCTATTTTATTTATATACTTTTCTTAATATATGTAAAATGTTGCAGAAGTTCACTCATCGTTGTTCAGACGTAGTTATACACAACAAATACTTATTTTGAGCTTGCACCACATTGCTCTTAATATACTTTTCTTAGAGCAATCATGTTTAATGCACATTTATTAAAGAAAATAATCCCCTTGAGCTTAGCTCAGTTGGTAGGGATATTGTAGATTATATGCAGGGACTGGAGTTCGAACTCCGGACACCCCACTTCTCCATATTTAAATGTGTGAGTTCTAGCCACTAGGTTAATTGACAAAAAAAAAATAAAAATAATTCAAATACATCATATACATTCACACACATCGTCAATGAAATAATTAGCACATAAAATTACCAGGCCAACCTTATTATAGATTTTGTCAAGGTTATTTACATCATCTTCTCAGTTCTCATAACTGTGTTTAAGAGACACAATAAACATAAAGATCAAAGGTAAATCTTGTTTTAATTTCTTTTTCGTATTTTAAAACTTTGTTAATGTTATGTATGAAAACAATTATGAATAGTTCATATCTTTTAGATATTCGCATTTTTTTTAAGTTAAATTTGTTGAAAGGGTGATATCATGTGGATACTGGGTGCGTGGATAGCAATAGGCTCTACTTTTAAAACCTATAAAAACAAACCCGACCCATACAAAAACAGCGGACTCCGAACTCAATCATCGCAAAAAATCAAACTAACAAGTTACCGAAATTCAGAGAACCGTACGATTTAAGAAGTTGAAATCGAAGTCCTAGAATTCTCCGATTTGAGGTGAATTCTCTTTTCTTCTTCTTCTTTTCTGAATTTTTTCCCCTTTCGTTAATTAGGGTTTCGATTTTCAAATTATTGATCCGAAGAATGTGACAATTTTGATTTTGCAGTTTTGATTGAATTGTTCAAAATTTGAGGATTGGTGCGTTGTTTAGGGTTACAATGAGGTCTGTGCGTGTTCACTGATGTCATTGTTTTGGATTGTTATTCGTCAGCTAGCACAAATTGAGGCAATGGTATGTGTGGATTGGTATTCACTTTATCTCATTACTGTTTATCTTAATTTCCCCCGAATTTTGTATGCGGATTTGTATTTTTTTGTTAATTGTTATAAAGTATAAATTTTTAATGTGGGTTTTGCAAAGATCTTGAATTTGTGCTTGTCTGAGAGTCTGGATGGTGGAAGTTGCGTCGGATGTGTGGTAAAACTAGACCAGACCAGAAGCGACAATATTATACAGAGTCAAGGTAACACCTATTGCAGAAAAAGATGGTGGAAACTTGACTACAGGTGGTTTTGGCATTTAGAGAGAAGACTTGTAAATTATGTAGTAAAGAAAGTAGATCATAGAGTAAGACAGAAAAACTATATGAGAAACTATTAAGAAATATCTAGAGATTAATGAGTTGGATATAGAAATGATATATGGTAGAACATTATGGTGTTGTTTGATCCATATAGTGGATCCCACTTCGTGGGATGGCTTGGTTATTGATGTTGTTAAGAGTCATGATGTTTTCTTTTTACATTGCATTTCGTTGTGATTTTAAGGAGGTCTAGAAAAGGAGTTCAGATTTGTTTTGTTTTGTGTTTTGATTTCTAGAAATGCTGTGGAAAGTGAAGATATGAATTTGTAGTTTACATGGAAGGTTATTGCATTGTTTTCTTGCATGTAAATGTGTAACAAAACAAAATGATGTATGTCAATTTCTGTCATTTTGCACAAGACGAAAGTGTGTTTTATAAAGAGTCAAATAGTCTTTTTTTTAGAAGTGTTTCTATATTTGAACTGGTTGTAGACATTGTTGTGCATCATGGGTGATGGAAATGTAGCGATTCCCGTGTGTTTCATGGTAATGGTAAACTAATGATTTTCATCTTTGAAATACATGTGTGAAGGCGGCATCAAAGAAAGTGATAACAAGGGAAGAGTGGGAGAAGAAGCTTGACAATGTCAAGATTAGGAAAGAAGACATGAATAAATTGGTAATGAATTTCCTTGTCACCGAGGGCTTTGTTGACGCTGCAGAGAAATTTCGCAAGGAGTCTGGAACTGAACGTATCCTTTTTTCTTATCATTATTATTCTTCTTTTGGGGGAGGGGGGAATCTTTTTTTTAAATCAATATATGCTTGCCCTTAATGATCTTCAGCTGACATTGATCTTGCTACAATAACTGATCGGATGGCCGTTAAGAAGGCAGTACAAAGTGGTAATGTTGAAGATGCAATCGAGAAAGTCAATGACTTAAATCCCGAGGTGAGCTTGCTATTCCTTTTTATACGAGAATGAATTTCATTCTTCCAGATGCTTCAAGGAATTCATTCTCATAACTTTTTTCCCCAATTTCATTATAACTGCGAAGTGCCACTTTCTATCTATATTAGTCTTTCTTACTTTTAATGAGCAGTGCACATAATGCACACAATGTTCATGAATGTGGTCAATTTTATTTAATGCAAACATTGTTTATGACTATAGTCAAATTGATGCAGAATTTAAATAGAACATGACACCGCCTCTTTTATATAGTTACTGTAAAAACATGTAAACTTTGTGTGTCTATAATGAGATCACACACCTTGTATTTATATCGTTTTACAGTAATTGCATCTTAGATACTCAAAATATGTAAACTCTGTGTGTCTATAATGAGGTCACACACCTTGTATTTATATGGTTTTACAATAATTGCATTGAATGCTTAATGAGTACTGTAAGCACTAACCTAGGAAGTTGTATACTCTAGGAGTAATAGATATGGGAACCAAACCCACCCCTTCAAACCCAATACCAGACTTTTGGAGTATGGGCAAATGTGGATGGCTCATTAACAACTAGGGTAGGCTTTGATACTGTCTTAGACTCAACCCAGCACCTTAAGCTAACTCAAAAGGCGAGGATTGCTTGTGCTTCATATGAAGTACTCCGGCCATAACCCCAGTTGATGGGGGATTTTGATAAAAGAGGATATAACTTGCATAAAAGTACTGATATTAAATTTGGGTATCTTCTTTAGTCCTATGTATTTTCATTTCACCGGGCTTCAAATTTTTTTTATAGGTCCATTTGGTGTCATCAAAGATTTGTTTTTTTAATGAAAAATTGTGTGGAGATCTCATTTTCCATTAATTTTTTTGCTGACGGCTCCCTCTCTTTGTCCTTGTCACCCCCCCCCCTCCAATTCTTAATGTATGCAGAATTTACACAACATTTTGTACTCATCAGAGCATTCATTGATCTTTGTCTTATTCATCTGTTCTATAAAATTAACATTCATTGTGTAATGCTGTCTGCAGATACTAGACACAAACCCCCAATTATTTTTCCATCTTCAACAGCAGCGGCTGATTGAACTAATCCGGAATGGAAAAATAGAAGAAGCTTTAGAGTTTGCACAGGAGGAGCTTGCCCCAAGGGGAGAGGAAAATGTAAACCATTCTAATAATTTTTTGTGTGTCTATTTCATATTATATCTTCATTGGGGACGTATTTCTGGCATTTTTATTGACGGTTTATTAACAGTGAAATAGGAAAAAGCAATGATTGCCTATAGTCAGGAGAAAGCAAAATAGGAACTAAAATATCTTTTTTTTTTTCAATTTTTGAAAGAACTTGGTGCTTACACATGCTTGAAATTTGGTTCCAGCAAAGCTTTTTGGAAGAATTGGAGAGGACTGTTGCACTGCTTGCCTTTGAAGATGTCTCTAACTGTCCAGTTGGAGAGCTTCTTGACATATCACAGCGTCTAAAAACAGCAAGTGAGGTGAATGCAGCTATACTTACAAGCCAGAGTCACGAAAAAGGTTTGTGTTTGCTTCAAAAACCTGTTTTTTTTTTGTGTGCATAAATACAAGCTTTGCTAGATTCACCCCAATTAAACAGCCACTATTCCTTAATTGTACATTGTGATGGTTTATATCCAAAAAAATGGAATCAAACTTGTAGCGCCTGTAAGCTGTTAACTTTCTGAAATATTTGCCTGCTTTAATAAATCTAGATTCTAAGGAATGCCGAGAGGGCTTATTATTATTCATATGCCAGGATCAATCATTTTGTAGCTAGTTGTATTCTTTACAATTTTGGTATACCATGGTGGCAATATGTTTTAAACATGCGACAACTTGATGCAAACTACTAAAACCCTTCACAGTTTGTCTAACTCTAGTACTAGTAGTTCAGTTGATTTCCTTTGCATGCTGCTGGGAATTCATGTTATGTTTATATATGTCCCTCATTTTTTTTTTTTGAATGGCAATATATGTCCCACATCTATTCGTTGGGAAAGATTTTGCTTTGTGGTTTTCAACTTCTGCAACCAAATTATGATTGGAATCTGATAGAAACTGATACCAAAATACAAATTAATAGTAATACTACAATAGAATCTCAAGAAATTCGTGAGTCTCGGTCTCTCCCTCCAAGAATTCGAGAGCTGGGTCTCTCCCTACCAATCCTTTATCCAAATTACCAAATGCCCCTCTTTCCCTCTGCATCTTTATTTATAATGCTAACTCCTTATAGCAGTTACATAGAGGTTATGCAGATAACAATTATTAATATATAACATTACTAATAATTAAACAAGCAACCTATAGTATATTAAATAAAAATTTACTTATATAAGTTCTGCCCCTAGGAGGCTTATTACTAACAGAATCCACTTGACTTGAAGATCCATTGGATTTTTCTTTCTTTTTTTGATAAGACAAACCATTTTGTTCATCCTCAACACGCGGATAATGAAGTGTATAATATACAAGGATAATAACAAGCTGTGATGCAGAACTGAGTTTGAAGTATCACTGGGTTGCTGCTGTTAGACTTCAATTTGTTTTATTTCTTTCAATCTTAATTGTGCATTTTGCGGACTTATCTCTCTATGCACTTGATTGTATTTATGTTATTCTGTCATGTGTTGTGTTCTGCGGCTAGGATTATTGTTTCTAAACTGTAAAAAATCTTCATCTTACTCAGCTATATGTTTTTACTTTGGTAATTCAACGCCCTAGAATTTGCTTAATATTGTTTTTTTCTTTCTTTTCATCAGACCCAAAACTTCCTAGCTTGCTGAAGATGTTGATATGGGCCCAAAACCAGCTGGATGAGAAAGCTGCTTTTCCTCGCATAAATGATCTATCCACAGCTGCATTAGAAGATGCTGTTTAAATACTTGTGACATTCCAATTTCAATTTGAAGATTTTAGGTTCTAGATGAAGTGATTGTGGTCATTGTCGTTAAAAATTGTGTATTTACTTTAATGGAAAGATGTTTGTTGATAACATTGATGTTAGTATTTTATCCTAGATAGCTGTTCCAGTGGTTTTATACTGGTGTACAAAAAGATTGTTAATACAATCACCGATTCTTTTTCTTTTACCTTCATGTTACCGATTTTTACAGTATTCTGTTGCATATGAAGATAAATAAGGTTTATCACGATGATAGCAGAAGTTAGCCGACGAACATTTATTTTCAACTACCAGGAGGGACCGTTATGAGTTATGACTCAGAATCTTCACCTCTCTCTCTGCTCTGCCTCATTAATGAAAAAAAAAACAATTCTCTGGCCAAGGGGAACAACATTGGTCCCTGTTTTCACTTTTCTCCAGAGAGCATTTAAACGTTGCTTCTGAACCGTGTGTGACTAAAATTTACTCCTATCCAGCAAAATTATACTCGTGTTCTTGCTAAAGACATAGTAAAAAAAGAATGTAAACAATAAGTGTTGTAGCTTGTGACAGAAGTTGAGGATGTATTTTATAGTACTGTAACACAAGGAATGAGAACAAGATCCTCAAAAATAAAAAAAAACCACCATTGTTTATCTTATCTACTAGTACTAAACTAGAAACATAAAAAGAACATAAAAAAACAAAACATGAAAAATAAAAATTAAGCTGTCTAAATGAACAGTGACATGATCATTATCACATAGTCTTGATCCAAATGACATAAACCCAGATTGTGTTATCAATGTCATTGAATTTGAACTCCTGACCTCGTACATCTTCTGCAATGAATTTCTTTGCTGTAGCATCTCTAAGATGAGAAAATGAACAACCATCATCAAAGTTAAGTGCATAACTTGAAGGATCATAATGAAACTTCTGCCTCTGCTTGTTCCCATTCTTCAAAGCCCTCTTCAATGTAGCTCTCATCCTCCAAAACAAGCTCCTACAACGCTTCTTTCCATAAACATTCACCCATTCCAAATTCTCCAACAAACCCATTTTCACAAAGCTTGAAACTTGACCAAAAAAGAAGGGAAGTTATAATCTTTAAGAAGTTTCCTCAATGGGTATTTATAATGAGAAAAATAAAAAGTTGAAAACTTTCTAATAATAAATAAATGAGAGAGAGAGTGAATGATGGAGGGGAAACAACAACACTGTATATCGTGTAGGGGATGGGATGTGATGATGAAAATGGTTGGAAAGGTAAAAACTTTTGATACTGGGTTTGGAGAAAGAAGAGACACTGAAGTAGAAAGCAAGTGGCAGAATGTAATATTTTTTGTCTTTGAAATAAGGTTTTCAGAAAATGGTTTGTGTTTATGTATCTATAGACTATAGGAGTGTGGTGTCACGTTGGGATGATAAAATTCTCTATAGATTATAGAGAGAGAGAGGATGGTGGTGGGGTGGCAGAGAGCAGTGGGCAGAGAGCCACAAAGGTCGTTGTATCACTATCAGAATCAGAATTGAATTCAGAATGTTGTTGTGACCGTATAACGAATTTTATAGTATAATAATAATGATACCTAAACCTATGCTATGATATATCTTCTCCGGTTTTTTCTTAACTAAAATCATTCTATCACCTTCTTTTTTAGCGATTCTAGGAGAGAGATTATTTTTAAGTTTCCCATTATCTTCTCTGGGTAAGATTTTGTTGGATGATATTATACACGTCAAGATCCTCTCAATTTATTTTTCCACTTTATTTTCCCCATTTAAAGAGATAAAAATATATAAAAAGTAAAAAATAATTAATGATAGTGGGACTCATTTAATGATAGGATCCACCACCTATTTTTTGTGTCTATGTCTCTCCAAATTGCATCTTCCATTTTTTTTTTTATAAACGGAGAGGATCTTAACCCAAAAAAAATATCTTTTTATTTTATTTTTTGGTAAATGGAGAGGAGATGATGAAATTTCACCATTTTCGACATCCTAGATAGATTAAAAAATACACTCATCACCGGTACAATCAAGTAAAACATGCGCGAATACAAATTACAAAATGAATTATGATGCTCGAGTGGTCACGATTATAAAGCCGACCACCAACAGAAAAGAAAATTTACTAACTAACAACTCATTCCAATGATAAAAAAAAAAAAAGCAATAACGACCATAAATTGGCTTGAGACGCAAGCAAATCCAAATCTTTTAGCCAATGAACTGAAAGCAAATAGTTTAAAGTTGAGTCGACCCAAAGTGAATCAAGTCTAAACAACACCAATTTAAATAGTTCTAAATCGAATGTCTCGAACACATAAACCATACGAACCACCAGAGAAGACAACCGACTGAAACTCAAGTTGAAGCCATAAATCTGACGTCTACGGACCAATTGACGTCGTGAACAAAACGCGACAATCAATCGGCTCATTGTATCTACAAAGAAAACCAAAACTCGAACCCGAAAAAGATCACAGCTCTTGGCGTCATACAAAACTCGATGGTTGCTATGCAAATCATGACGACTCTAACGACTAAAACCCCATATGGGGTTTGGTGGTGGTGTAATTCCTTTATTTCTTGTCTATGTAAAAATAAAATGAATCAAATATTTGAAGGTTTAAAATGTTGATACCTAAATTTACGGAAAGATATTTGCCTATTACTCTTTTAACTTGTGTCCTTAGGGATTAAGCTCTCTAAAGTAACTCAACTATTTTGAGCCAAAGGACTTGAGAAGTTAAAGAGTTAAAAGTATAAAGTTTAAGTTCCGACTAGAAGAAAACTAACATAACAATTAATATACTAACATTTGTCATTAAAAATGAATTTCAAGAAAATATTTGCATGTTTAATTAGTTTAACTTGTGCTTTTAGGACACATTAGCATTTCCCATTCCTGTTTTTTCATTGGTCTATTTCCATTCATGGTTTATTCGGGATAATACATCTCGCTATCTATAGCATTACTATACTAAAAAAACTATTTTATTTATTAACCCACAAATCCAACCATAAGTTGCACAACTGCTGCAAGCAATCTTGATAGGTTTGAGTTGGAATGGTTTGTAACTTTTTCTTGTAAGGAAAAGGCAGACCAATTGTAAAATTAATGTTTTTTTTTAACAAAATTGATAGAATCATGATCGTTCATTCTTACAAAAAAAGAGTCATGATCGTTTAAAATAGACGAGACTTTAACACTCAAAAAACACTTAAAAATGTATTTAAATTTTTCCGTTAAAAAGCTTTGACATTTAAATATCTTTAAGGACAGTAGCAGAGATCGAAGAGAAAGCATACATATTCAAGATATATCTTTTCACCGTGGAACCAAACTCGTGGGTTGCATGTTTAATGTTTGCACTTATTTTTTTTTTGAAAGAAATGTTTGCACTAATTTGTTAACTAAAAATGGTCTATATATATGACTAGAATATTTGTATCACACTTTGATGTCTAACCAATTAAAAATGCCTTGCCGCATGTGAGCAAAAGATGAACACTCAAAATAAATGTTGCAGAGTTTCATCACATGACATAGATGAGAATCATGCTGTAAAATCCCTCTACAAACCAAGCTATATGTAATCTAATATTCGAAAGCTTTAATGCATGCAAAAACACTTTTATAGGAACCATGTGATTCCAAAGACAAGCATGTAAGGAAGAACCATCAACATTGGTTTCATCTCTTATCTCAAAGTATGCCTCTTTGACCTTTTACACACTACTACTATCTTTTATATACTTTTTACAAATTGCTCACTCTCATGAACAATATTTACAAAGTATCTTTTAAAGATTTAAACCCACCCATCAACACATCAATTATTTTCACAATCTTTTATCATCTTTGAACAAATTACATGTCTTCCATTATACAAATTTAAAAAAAAGTAAAAAAATAAGCTAAACATAGTTTTAACTTTTAAGGTAGTTTTGATTCTCCAACGTGGAATCAAACACACTATTATTAAATGAAAAATGTTTTTTTTTTAAGAAAAATGAAAAATGTTATCAAGTGTAATTTTACATATATGTGATTTATATTTTTTAGATGAAATTCTTATTATAGATTTTCCTTAAACAATAAATTTTTATTAACACGACCTTCATTAAAAATATAAAAAATCAACTTGAAGTATCTTATTTGATACACTGTACAATAATCACACGTTTCTACAAAAATAATATTCTGTCTATGACAATTGACAAGCTCGTTTCACAATAACCAGCAAGAAACACTGCCATTTCACTATTGATCAGAGTTTACCTATGTTACATAAAAAGCCATCAATCACTGTCTAATTTCACATAGAAACCAAACTAGGCTAGTTTACTAGTATTACAAAACTAGAGATAAAATAAAATGGATCAAAATAACAAGAAAAGGACTTGGCAGTAGTAAAAACCTATAGCATATATTCCCATACACTCTTGTTAACCAGTGTCTTCAGGTCAATGATTAAGCATTATACAAATTAAAAATTTGTCTTAAAATATAAAATGTTATTTTTGATCAAGTAATGATTACATAACTTTTTCATACAAACTTGTTTGTTTTGGATGTTTAACTAATGTCCTGGTTAACATTCTCCTATACTTTCTCTGATCTCAAATGTAAGAAGAAAAAAAAAAATGCATGCATATTAAGAAAGTGGATTGACCACATTTAAGTCATTATAAAAAGTGATATTTTTCTAATTTTACCCTTTCTTGGAGTAGTAAAGACATTAATGATAAAGTGGGTTTAATGA
>Ga0315913_1009158_pt1 | contig 11635 bp, 4 predicted proteins | sample MpolsnodulesMG_FD_207736 | JGI IMG/M metagenome (GOLD analysis project Ga0315913, IMG submission 207736) | Medicago polymorpha root nodule microbial communities from Los Angeles, California, United States - small nodules | ecosystem: Host-associated > Plants > Roots > Nodule | place: USA... | reverse complement strand
CAAAACCCTAATTCTTCATTTCTTGAAGAGAGATTCGAAAATGGCGGAAATTCAACCGGCAGAGGGACAGATAAACGGCTGCGGAACCCTAATTCTCAACTCAACCGAACAAATCGGAGCCAAGCGACAGAGAAGACCAAGTGTCCGATTAGGTGATATTGGCGTAGACCCACCTTACGATTCTCACGCCCGACGCAACAACAAGAGCTGGAAACTCTCCTTCGATCATCAACGCAAGGAAAAAGATTCAATTGCTTCAGGTAAACCTTCAAAGGTTCGACCTTTAACTAATTTGAGTTCGGTTGGTGAATTCAATGAAACCCTAGATGGTGAAGGGAATATTGATAATACTGTTGCAATTGGTAGCTGGAAGATTAAAGAATCAAAGAAGAGAGGTTCTGTTGCTACTAAGAGAGTTAGATCGAATTGGGTTTCCAGAATTGATGAAATCGGTGGTGGTGGTGTTGTTGAGGAAAAATATAGTGGTGCTGAAGATGTGGATGATGGGTATAGAGAATTTGATGCTGAAAATTCCGAAAGTCCTTTGAAAGAACAAAGTCCTATTCATTCAATGGAAAATTTAGGGATTGATGGGCATAGAAGGAGTTTTAAGAGTAGGGATCATAATGATGGGATTGAGTTATCTGGGCCATCTGAAAATGGTGATAGGAATGACAATGTTGGGAGGATTAGGTCTGGTGAAGATGGGATTAGGATATGGCTTAATGGGTTGGGATTAGGTCGTTATGCGCCGGTGTTTGAAGTGCATGAAGTCGATGATGAAGTTTTGCCGATGTTGACGCTAGAGGATCTCAAAGATATGGGAATTAATGCCGTTGGATCGAGAAGAAAACTGTACTGTGCTATTCAGAAGCTTGGTAAGGGCTTCTCTTGAGTACTTAGATTTACTTGTTTTTGTTTTTTAGTACTAGCAGGGAAGGAAAGGATTCTCGGCCATAGCAAAATTCAGATGCATGTCTGAACTGAGTTTTAATATGTTCTCCCATGACCTTTTTTTTAGACTTGGAATCGTTAGGTTCTCATTTGAGAAATGTCCTTTTTAAAACCCAATGCAAGTACATATAACTGCAAGTTTTGTTCGAGCAATTTGTTGTTTTTTCATTTCATGAAGTAATTCTAGTTGTATTGTTGTCATTTGATAACTCAGAAAGATTAATATGAGGTTAAAAAATAAGCACATTGTAGCACTCTTTCTTAGAAGGAAAGGGAATTTATGCCGCATTGTGCTATCCATCGGAATACCAAGGATACAATTGTCAGTCTTGCTTTTTTGTTATGTAGACCTTGTTTACAACAAAAGTTGTGTTGGCTAAATCATTCAATATTTGATGCATCACCAATTCATATTCATATACAAACATCCTTGTGCCATGTAATTAATTTACATTTAAAGTGATATATATTGTCAATTTTGAATTTCTTTTTACACAACTTATTACTTATGTAAACTTTGTCTGCTCCAGTCTCTTTCATTTTTTATGTGGATGCTATGATGTGGTGGTCCTTCAACCAATAGTAACAGTTTTTCAAAACTTAACTAACTAGTCATTTTAGGGGCTGTCCTTTATGTAAATTAATTACCACAACTATTTTGTAGATATGATTGCATTTTGGTATCTTTGATGTGATTATCGTGGATTTAATGGAATGCTCTGATTCTTCTTAGTTACATTGTTTAGAATAATGCCATTGGCAATATCTGTCTCTGCAGCAACCGTCAAAACTCAACACTGAGTACTAGTTTGATTTGAATTTTACGACTTTGTAAATCCACTTAGTGACTTAATGGTAGAATCTATTGTTTATAGTAATAACCGGGATTAATGTAATTCTTTGAGCTGGTCTTTGTGGTTGGTGTTAGCTGCTTTCCCCAAAGTTCTTTGTTCTTGGGTTCATATGCTATGGTATCGAACCCTTTTGAGGAAGTGTAGATTTGATGGTGGTTTATTCTTGCTAGGCAGAGACACATTGCAATTGGCAACTGGATTCTTTTTGTTTTCTTTATCTAGTGATGGAGCCACCACCTAAGTGCATGTTTGGATGAGATGTGGGAGACAACCATGGTGAGCCATCATGATTTTGACAAAAGCTACATTTTGTTGCTCCACAAAATCATGGTGCCTCACTATGATTTTTTTCAATAGCACTGTTCATCATACATGCACTAAAAGGGAACATTTAGGGGTACTTACTGGATGAGAGTTAGGATCTTGTTATTTTTTTGGTAACAGTTAGTATATTAACTTATTTATTGAAATATGATTGTGCATTTCTGCCGAGTCTTGGATCAACACATTCTGAAATTGTCTTCACATGGTGGTGAATTTGATAAAAGATTATTAGTATAAGGAGGCTCCACTGACAGAATTGGGTGCTTTCCAGTTGCCGTAAGGTTAGCTTAAAGAACAATCCGGGCTTGTAATGCCTATGCCTATATAGACAAAACCTACCCCTTATGTTTTTTTTTCCTTTCATCCCATGTTGTGTGGGACTCCTGGTAATGGGACCACCAAACCATTTTGATCATCTTCTCTTGTCAGGAGACCATAACTGTTCAATTGAGAGGTATGGAATATTTGGGAAGATGAAGAATTTTATAATGATTGCATTAATGGAGGGTAAATACCTGATAGATAGTTGGGAAATTACGTCCTAGCAGTAGTTAGGTGTTCAGAGCGGTAGTGTGCATTAAATTGCAAAAAAAGAAAAAACATAATCATGTTATAGTCTCGAAGAATCTACTCTAGTCTAGCAGTGAATTAATTTAATCTCTGTTGTTGGAGAATCTGTTGGACACTATGAGTACTGTTCCAAACTGGATTTTCTCTGTATGCAAGAGTTTGAGTTTTCAAATACCATTTGCTTAAGTTCATAAAATTGTAACTTTGAATTTTCGCTTAGAAATTTCTTATACTAGATATATTTTATATGTAAAAGTTAAATGCTTGTGATAGTCATATTCACACAACTTTTTATGTAAAAGTTATTTCTTTTAGTTTCTTAAACAATGTCTTGAAGACACTTGTTAGTATTTTCAATTTTATATTCATTCTTTAACAACTAGAGCGGGTCACGATAAGTTTTTGTTTATTCTCAAATAAGTTAATGGTGACTAGAGTTGGGATCTGCTCTGGCCATTGGAAAGCTTTAGTAGGGGGAGAGAAAGACATAATGAGTAAAAAAATAATATTAAGTTGGAGAGAAGAATGAAATGTCAGTCCAAGAGAAGGGTCACCCTCAACATCATTGCAGCATTTGTGGATATGTTAACAAAACCCTCTTGTATATTTAACCATGTCATGGATCCTTGACACCATTGTTGGTGTCTTAGTGTGAAACCATGGTTGGTGTTTGACACTTGTATGACATTTAATCCTCGACAATTATCTACACTTGAATTCTAACAAAAAGAATTTATCATCTCTACCTCTGCAAGCAAATGAGGTAAAATATATAAGAAAAACACAAACATAAAAGGGATCGTTTGAACCGCAAGCATAAGAAGGAATTATCTACTGCGTACACCTCCATGAGATAAAGCCTTGCCTCGTGTGCATTTATTCATCGGAAATCACTCGAGCAATTTCTTTTCCTTCTCGTTTTTTCTTATCAAACATCAGCTTGTATGTTCTTTCTTTTACTTTGAATGAATAAAATTGCAAATATTCACAATCAGGAGCCTTTAAAGGCACAAATTCGCTTCTATTAGGCATGAATTTTTCCCCATAACTGTTACTTCTCTTCAGGATTGAGAAAATTATACATGGGTGAATCCTAAACTTCTAATTATAACTGTTACTGTCCCAACCCGTATTAGTATATTCATACTTTTAATATGATTAAAAAAAATTATATGCACCGACATTAAAAAAAATACTGCAACAATCATACTCATTTCATTAATAATAAAACTTCTAATTCAAGATGGTACATTAATGAAAATGTGAAAACTTGTTGAAGATGTGGCCGTGTTTGCTAATGTATGGACAATTTTATTGATTTATAATTCGAATGATATTCTCCTTTACAATAAAATTTGGACACTTCTTAGCGTCTAGTTCAAAGTCTACATCCGTAAGATGTAAATCTCGAATCCATTGGATTGCCATCAATAAACCAAGAGCTTCATCCGTGTCTACAACCAAAATCAGTGAAAATCATTTAATTTTGTTTTGAGTGATTTGTGATGGATTGATAATGTAAAAGATGTTAACGGAAAATGTATCAATAATATTCTATATAACATTGTATCAAGATTTGTGATTTACGCATATACCTATACCATCTTTGTTTTTCCCCGAGTTAAATTTTATCATTGTCTTGTCTTAAGATGATAAGGATAAACGAACCGTTTTCTTTAGATTTTCTCAAAATCAAAAAATGAATATGCCCAAATTATCAATTGAATGCATTACCTGGAGTTGCTACATGTCTTAGAAGTTAGAAGTAGATAACATATTCACAAGGTAATTATTAAGAGTGAAAAAAGTATAGTAGGTAAGACAAGAAACAATCAAATAGCCAGGGAAGCTCGCCAAATTAACCAAACAAGGTTAGTTCCTTAATCATCCATGAATATGGGATAGCTAGGCAAGTCATCCTTGGCTGCCAGACATGACTCTTTGTCCACGTACAAGACCCTTCCTCTCAACCAGTTTGATTAATATTTATGAGTTGAGTTATGTTGTCTCATCTCAATCCCCTATTTATATACTTATAGCTGGCTTAGCTAGCCACTTCAATTATCATATACAAAGTCATAATGTGACATATTGACATTTTTACTTTTGACTTATTGACATACTACGTTCGATATCTCGCACGTAGAGGTGTCAATATCATGGGGCCTTGAAGTTTTGGCCTCAGCCCACATAGTAAGGGGATTTGAATATTCACAAAATTAAAAAGTCCACATTCATGCAAGGCTACAAATAAAAAAAATCAAAAGGCCCCAAAATTTCTATAAACATTTTTTTTTTATCTAAAATTTTTTTTAACGAAAAAAACTTTTTTTTTACCCAATTTTTTTTTTACTGATTTTTTTTTTTTTTTACCGAAAAATAAAAACTTTTTTTACCGCTTTTAAAAAAATAATTAATATGGGCCTTTTTAGGCCCACAAATAAGTAGATTTTATAGTGGGCTTAGCCCAAAGTAATTTTGTTCAATTAGGGGGCTTTAATTTAGTGGACTAGATGGAGGCTTTTTTGAGTGGGCTTTGAAATTTGGGGCACTATTGACACCTCTACTCGCACGCACATAATTAATGGGTATGTTCCAATTATTTATTTATAGAGAAATGCCAGCAACACACATTCTAACACACACTTTTCAACACACTCTCTTTGATTGGTTTAAATTCACATGAGACCCACCAAATTTATATGGGACCCACATGATTTGGTGGGACTCATGTGAATTTTAACCAATCAAAGAGAGTGTGTTGAAAAATGTGTGTTAGAATGTGTGTTGCTAGCGTTCCTCTTATTTATAATGGGAAAATCATCTCCAGGTAGTATTACACAGTTAGCACATGTTAGTATCAAAATAATCAACTTGCTAATTTGATTCTCTTCATTTTGACATTCACTCTTTTTCCTTAACTCTGACCCCAACCGATTCCATTTGGTTGACTTGTTTTGCTTTCTTTATACTTTCTTCGTTTGAAAAGGAGGTATTCTTTTCTTTATATGTAATATACTTTATTAATTAAATTCCATCGACCGACTTATGACCAAACAAACAAGACATTCATAAATTCAAACAAACGAACGAACAAACAAGTCAGCAACCAATTTGATTACTTACTTATTTTCTAATTACTCTATGAGTACATGTTAAAGATTTCACAAATGACAAGTAATTATCGAGAATAATTAATTTACATGTACTATTTAAAATTTTGATAAATAAATTGACACAATTTTCAATATAAATTTCTATTTTTAGTACATTAACATGTGTCCTATGAGTATATATTAGCATTTTCATTTTTAGTGAATACATCATACATGTATATGCATATTTTGTGTGACGCAAAGTCTATACTTTACATTTATTAGGGGAATTTTTTTTAATAAAAGTGGTGAGGACATGTTTTCACGTTGATAGAAGACATTTCTTACACTATAAGTTCATTTGTATGGATAGTTTCGAAGTGGTTGATCATCTATGAATTGGTTTAAGTGGTAAACAATTTGGACTTACGTATTTAGTTAGGGATCTGAAAAAACTCATCCCACACGTCTCATATGTTTTATGGAAGAGCAATGCTAGTAACACTCTCTTTTGAATACCCTTTTTAATACTCATTCTCTTATTGGTTTAAGAGTAGTGTTAGCAAACACTCTCTTTTCAACACTCTCTCAAACACTCACTTTTTAATTGGCTTAAATCATGGTGGGTCTCACTCTTTGGGAATGGGTTCCACTTAAACTGGTGGGTCATACATTGGTTTTATCCAATACGAGAATGAGTGTTGAAGATAGTGTTGAAAAGAGAATGTCCCTAACATTCATCTTGGTTTTAATCATTGTGAATTTACACTTTGAAAACTGAACCTCCACAAAATGGTGGGACATGCATTGATTTCATCCAATAAATGAATGAATGCTAGAAAGAGTGTTAAAAAGTGAGTGTTGCTAACATTCCTCTTTCTAGAAATGACTGATCTTTACACTGGTTTTTCCTTTATGAGCTCATATATGCTATTCCAAATTTTTTTAACAACTAAAAGTGATAACTTGTTTTGAAGCTAAATAACCTGTCAATGCTAAGAAGTCCATAATAAGACAAATAGTAGTCGGTCAAAATAATATAATCACTTATCAAATATTTTTGTTTTTTCTGAGTTCAAATTGATAGTCACAATTTTCATAGTTGACTTCACTATGTTGTTTGGGTTCTAAACCTATTCCTTTGAGTTTTTAATAATTATCTTTATTCCTTTGAGTTTGAGGTACAAAATCTCCATAAATAAATAAAAAGAATCAATTTACTCCGGTTGACTTAAAAAATGTGGTCACACCAATAACTTTTCAACTTTACGAAATTGCAAGCAGAGTGCTCTAATTACCAACTATCAATGTGCATTATTCCAATCTTCTTCATTTTTTTTTTTGAAGAGGCTAAAATGAAATATATTGACACATGAATAAGTCTGTACAAATAATTACAATGGGAGACCAAAATAATAAAGTGAAAGCAACGTGAAAGAAGCTATTAGCCTATGCCCAAAATGGTGAACGGACTAAGCCACCAGCCATGAAAATTGAAGGGAAGAGTAGAGTACTTCTCCTTCAAACACATATAGGAGATGGCCTTTATCCTATCAACCACCTGAAGAACGGGGCTGTCAGAGCCTTTAAACAACCTATTGTTTCGTTCCTTCCAAATTTCCCAAACTGTTGCATACCAAATAACCTGTAACAACGAACGCCGCTTGTTCCCCATTCCACCGCTGGAGCTAAACTGGATAAAATGATCAGGCACAGTAAAGGGGAATACCATAATTGTGTACCTTGAGTAGTTGAGGAATCCAGAGACTTGAAAGAGATTTGAGAGAGAATTAAGTTTTGAGAGATGTTTTTGCCGCCTTACTGATGGAGCGTTATTTTGTTTTGAGCGTGTCTAACCTAATGAGATATTTAGATTATATAGTGAAGGCAAAGATCTCTCAAATGAGCTGATTAATAGGAACGGTTCAACCCATCACGGTCCGTTCACAATAAGCCCAATATAAATAACAAGTACAGTAACATTAAATATTTAATACTATATATTTTATTTATATTTTAATAATTAATAAAAATAAATCCAAAATATTCAACAGTTCCATGTTCCCCTGCAATGCAGCCAAACAAAACTCGGATTAGTTTCTATAATACACATAGATAACGATTAAAAGTTAACAAATGATAATATGTAAAACAATCTTACTCTAGATTAGGGTTGTAGACAAGGGACAACTGCCCCCGCTAGTATTTTAATTATTTCCCTTAAAGTAATAAATTACTTCTACTAAATGAAAATTTATATCGTAAAAAGAGTTTCTCTCATAAATTTTACATACATAAAGATAAAGACACGTAAAAAACAATTTTAATTTATAGGTATTAAAGAATATTTAATTTTTTTTAATATATAATAGTATAGTTTTTTTAGAGGAATATAATGTTTATAATCATATAAAACCTTGCCGCCACATATCAAAATTTATGGATCCGTTAGTGCTCTAGATCCACCTAAGTTAGGTTCATGAGTTTACTCATTTTTCCCTTTCGTTTTAGTGTCTTTGACGTTATCCTTTTCAATTATATGTCCAATGACATCTACAAAAGTATGTAAATTTGTAGATGGGTGAATCTTCATGTTAAAACATATATATCAAAAGAAAATAAAATCAAAATACCTTTGAATGGCATAAAATCGAAATTATTTAAAGATGTATGAGTAGCATTATTCAAGTGAGCTGGCTTGCAGATTCCACCATGTTCAACTTATATCAATGAGGTTTGAGCATGTACTTGATATCATTGAAAGCAACCATGCAATTTTCAACCTCGAAAGTTAAGCCTTCTTCAAACTTTTTCTAGATCGATGGCACCAGAGACATTATAAGTATACATGAATTTTACCACGTTAAAAAAATCAACAATATATTTAACATAAAGAAACAAATCAACGGACGCTTTAAGCATAAACAATAGTGAAGTATATATCGGAACAATATAACCATATACATGTACATTCTCATCAACCATAAAAATAAGTATAAAATAAGTATAGCTTTAATGCATTACATGAAGAAAAAAAAAAAAAATGTAATGGATATTGGATACATGATCAAATCAGCAATGACAATTCAAATTTTAAAAGGAAAATGTTAATTTGTGTCATAAGAACACATGTTAAGGTTCCAAAGATAGAAATTATACATCGTAAATTGTGCCAATTTATCTCTCACAAGATTGAAATTTAATATTTTTCAATAAATATTTGTTCTTTGTAGAAACCTTAACATGTGTCATAAGAGCACAAGCTAACATGACCAATTTTAAAATTACGGATAGTTTCAAGAGTAAAATTCTAAGAGTTGCAATGTATTCAAAGAATTATGCATTGGTAAACAAAAGAACATTAATCATGCTGTAGTTTATCACTTGCGCAGCAAATGAAAGAGAATTGGTCTGCGACATGCTTCTAAAATACCAACAATTATACTCTTACCCCTACAAATAATCAAAGATACCAATTTTAACATTTTAAAAAATTACACTAATCAACCCCATCATATTTTTTCAGAATTGAAAATAAGTGAGATATTTGTTTATCCTATAAACTTATTGTTAACTTTTGTGTTTATGTTTCTCTTTTATTCAACATGATTCAATCTGATTGGGAGAATCTGGAATGGTAGGTGAACTCATCCCATATTTGTTATTAATTTAAATTGGATCTCTGTGTTTGTTTTGTTGTTATTTTAGAGGTACAACAAATAGTAATTAGCTTCAGTGGGATCAGAGACGCAAATCTAGCAACAAGAACGCCATATCCAAAACAGACGAAACATGAATCATCGAATCATGTACCAATAGAAAACTAGAGCGCATATCTTCTCGAATATGAAAAACACGAGAAAGCAGAACAAGGAAGATGATGATGAATATATGAGACTCGTGTAACCCAAAAGGATATTCGCTGGAAAACCAAGCAGTTGAGGCCGTATCAAAATTCACTACCACATTTGAGATCACAATTCTAAAACAAGGATTAAGATTCTGGATGGTGATGGATGATTATTACATTTCAATACAATAAAATTTTCAAGTATTCTAGTCTGTTGTGAGTTGTGTTGTGAAATGATCAAGTAATTTTTTGTCTGATTGCTTGTAGCGGTGAATGGCTGTGTAATTTTAGAAAGGGTTAAAATTGGTAATTTTGATGATTTATAGGAGTAGGGGTATAATTGTTGGGGGTGTTGGGTAAAATTTCCCATTAATAATGATGGATTTTTTTTCTTCAAATTTTCAACACAACTCCAAATAAGTAGGGTTAGGGTTATTAATTTCAGCACATGATTAAATTATACTATAAGAGGTTTGGGCAAGAATTGGGGATTAATTGTGATTAAGGTTTTAAGACTGCAATGGGTGCACACATATATTTTTCATTAAAATATATAGATGTGATGAGAAAAGTGGAGGTCTTAAGTATGTTTAGGGTGTGCGATTGCATATGGCCCCATATTTTTAAGGGCACCAATTTGTTGATCTCTATTGATTAAGACTTGCACGCACACATGCATTTATATGTGTGCGCGAGCGTGTAAGTGTGACTTATAAAAAAAAATATAGGACATTGAATTCATACTTCGCAAATGGCATTCAAATTCTCAAGGACGTCTGTTCCACCTAACAAGACATGTAACTAGGGGTGGGCATGGTTCGGTTTTAGAAGAAAATCGAACCGAATTGTTGAAATGGTTCTGGAAAACTGAAATGAACCATTTAAGGTTTGAAACTAACAGAACTGAACCAAAGTTATGATTCGATTAACCGTTTGCTTACCGAACCAAATCCCTCTATTGGACAACTCACCAATCCCTTGTGGAATTTCACCTTTCATCTTGTTAACCATGAGATTCAACCTTTTTAGTTCCTTAAAAATTATTATTTCAGATGGAATTGGACATGTGAGTTCATTCTCTATTATATCAAGAGCTTGCATTAATCTTAAATTGTCTATGCTTGATGGAATTTTGTGAAGCAATGTTTCAAGCATGGTTATGTTTCCATTTTCAGGAAACATTTTACCTCAAAAGTTGGCTTATGAGATGCCTAAGTATTTCAGATTAGACAACATTGTTAATACAATTGGTAGTGTTCCTGAAAATGGGTTGTATCCAATTTCCAAGTGTTGTAGCTCTGATAACAAGCCTAGTTCATGTGGTAGTGAACCTTCCAATGCATTACCAGCTAAATGTATGAATTTGAGTATTTTCAAAATTCCATGCTTGGTGGTATTATGCTATTGAAGTAGGTTTCACTGAGATTAATAAGCTTCTCTAGAAATAGTAGCTTGATTAGTTCTTAAGGAAGAAGGCTTGTGAAATTATTGCTGTAAGCATTAAAGATTCTTAAGAATCTTAGCTTGAAATTATAGGTGGAAAAGTTCAGTTGAAGGAGTTATGACTTAAATCTAGTATTCAAAGCTGGGTGAGTTGGAAAGTTTGTGTTTGGGGAGAGATTATGCATGTAAGGTTGAGGCTAGAGGGGCTTATGGAAGTGATTTGGGCTACTTTTGGGTGACAAGTGATGCCTCTCCGAGAACACCAAATTGGGTCTTGGTGGTTATTTGAGTTTGAGAATGTGGAAGAATTGGAAGGATAAGGGGTTTTCTAATCATTAAGGTGATTGAGAAGGGTCAATAATAGAGGATTTTATTGTTTTTTTTCCATGTATTTTAGTATAAGTGTTATGTCCCTTATTTTTAGTGTTTTAATATATAACGTAGTGTGAACAATGACGGTCTTTAACTATGTTTAAGGTGTGTGATTCCACATGGCTCCATATTTTTGGGGTCGCTAAATTGTTGAGCCCAACTATTCAAGGCTT
>Ga0315913_1009156_pt1 | contig 11637 bp, 11 predicted proteins | sample MpolsnodulesMG_FD_207736 | JGI IMG/M metagenome (GOLD analysis project Ga0315913, IMG submission 207736) | Medicago polymorpha root nodule microbial communities from Los Angeles, California, United States - small nodules | ecosystem: Host-associated > Plants > Roots > Nodule | place: USA... | reverse complement strand
TTATTTATAAGTTTTTAAGGTTGTTTATGAAAAAACAGTTTATGAAGATACGATTTTCGCTAGTGAGAGCTTATAAATTAAAATAAAAGCTTATTTATTTACATAAGCTATTTTTCATAAGCTCAAACCAAACAGGACCTTTGTATTATTGGAAATCTCATGTTAATTCTCATATGGATCAATTTTAAATCTAATGCCGAATGTTGTTGCTCCAATCCAAGCATTGATGGTTTGGTGAAATCGAATGCGAGGGATTTGAATAAAAAAGATGTGCCATGGTGGGAGGTTCACGGCGGCAGGAGGAAGTTCACGGCGGGGGGAGGAAGTTCACGGCGGTGGGAGAGAAAGAACGATCGTAAGAGAGAAGGTATTTTTTTTTTTATTAAGCAAATGTTAATTTATTAACTTAAAATCTCAGCCCTTAAGTAATTTTTTGCCACATGTCTTCCATCAAGACCCTAAATGGAGCATTTGCTAAATTGAGCATACCTGGACTCATGTTTTTTTTTTGGGTGGATATACCTGGACTCACCAATAATATAAAAAATATATATAATCTTTTTTAATGACACCAAAAACAATTTTATTATAGAAAAATTTGTTTGAGGGTATAATTGAAATGATAAAAAAAAGTAAGTATAAATATATTCATCTAGTTTGTTACACTTTTTAGATGATAAAGGGAAAAAACAACAAAAAATATTCATATCATTTTTGTTACATCTGGTTTAAAATTTAAATTTATTCTTATCTATTTGATATATGTGTTATTTGTATTGAAAATTGAAGGTATTTTTGAAAAGAAAAATTCAACCCAAAAATACTGAAAGGGGGCAGTTTTCTTTATATATAGTATAAAAGTATAGAATAGATATCTAAACAAATGGGTTACAAAAGATGGGTGAGGAGGAAGAATAAAATGATGATGGGTTACACTCACATGGATTTATCAAATAACAATCACTTATGGATTAAACTTTCATAATCATCCTTTTTAAAATAATACCAAAATGAATTTCTTTTCTGAAGTATTTCACACCTTTGGCGTTTCAAAGGAATTGGCATTTCGACAAGGCAGTTAACTAGACTAATTAATTAAAGCAGTAAATTGGAGAAATTTTGCAAGTTTAATTTGATTGCGCAAATCAGTTAATTTTGAATGCAAAAATAATAAAAGATGGTTGATTAAGCTTATTAGTGGAACCGAGACATACATTGAAAGTTCCTAAATTGATATTTAAAGGAACCGTACCACACATGAATCTAAGAATTCAACCATATACCCTCACTATCCCTAATTAATTAAATACATTAGAATAAAGCTCATATATGCAACGACTCTGATTTAAGCAAGTCACAAGCTTTCAAGTCTAGTCTAAGTTCAGCCATGCATGCTAGGTATGCCATTTTCCCCGGTACATGAAGGCATTAAGCATGAAACATACGAAAATTAAATATAACTCATATATATCATAACTAAATAAATGATATGCATTGATAAAATTCAAAAGATATACAGAAATTCATCTTAAAACTCTAATCAAAATGTGTTTAGATATTCATGGTAACAAAAGCATAATAAAAAAGAAATATAACAAACTTAAGAACCAAAGTTAAGGAGATTCCTTTTTTGTACTATGCTTTTGAAAATACAATATCTTCACTCTAGAGATCAATTTCCTGAGAGCTTTGACAAACGATGCAATTGCGATGGCCCAAGAGATCAAAAGGATGATAGCTGGCCATGAAAAAAGACTAACTTCTCGAACGAAAGATGAACTTGCTAACATAAATATGAATAAGATCCCAAATATGCTGCATCAAATAGGGTGCATTGTCGTAATACAAAATAGCTCTAATTGAACCAAGGTAACAAAATTGACGAGTGAGAGCTTGATCATATTCTCATATTTTGCCATGAAGTTACCACCATATGATGATGTCTTTAGTGTAGGGATGATAACTGATATCAAGCATAGTATTATTGAGAACTCCACGACGTAATTTATGTACCTGTATGCATATTAACATATGTTCATAACATTATATACATACATTGGTTTGTGAGTTTTTGGTTTAGTTTGGATTACTTATTTGTATAAGTTGTATGAGACTGTTTGAAAGATTCATGAAAACAACCAGCTTATGACAATTTTCATAAGATTTTTTTCCCGCTTGTTATCAAAAGTTTTCCAATATAGCACATAAAAAACAGCTTATACCATATACAAAAAATGATTTAACTTTAATATATCATTTACTATAAAAAATAGTTTATGAAAACTTATGCGGAAGCCCTTATTATAATAATAAGGACTTGTGCTATAAAGGACAAATTAATTAGGTGTTTATCCAAAGAGAAATGATATTTGTACGATCATTTTGTGACAACCTTTTGACAACTTTCTCTCTCATACTCACATTATACTATTATTCTCTCTCTTCCTTTTTCTCTTTCCATTGTTTTTGACCAATGAAAAGAGAGAAAAAAGAAGTTGTCACATAAGTTGTCTAAAATGAGTTGTTCAAATATCACTACTCTTATCCAAATAGACTCTCTGTGTGCTTAAAAAATTAAAACCCTAAGAATAGTAGGAAAAAAATAAAACCCTAAGAATAGTATAATTGTACATGTGAGGGTATATTAAAGGGATTGAGTACCTTGGGGGAGATTCTTCCATCACAACCACTTTTTTCATGACTTTTTCACAATCGCTGTAAACAATGAATATATACGTTCATAAGATACATAGGAATTGGAAAAAAAATAAAAAAGAGAATTATAGGATGAAAAATTAAAAGGGACAAAGTACCTTGTGTTAATTGGATTAGAGCAATTAGAGTCTTCCATTGGAGGAATAATTACTTGATCTTCAATTCCTTGTATAAATCAAGTTCTAGAGAGTTTTTTTTTTTTTTTTTTAGGGAAGTTCTAGAGAGTTAGAGAGAGCTTTTGTAAGATAAATATTATTCAAGGGCTAACCTACGAGGACTTATATAGTGTGTGCCGTAACAAACATCCAAGTTAAGTGCAAACAAATTTGGGAGTATCCGATTATTATTCATTGCTTGCGTCAGAAGCAAAAATAGCATTCACAATGTAACAAACTATATTTATATGACATCAATAATATAACATTTTTATAGATAAACTATACTTATCTGCTCACCAAGAATAATATAGTATTCTTATAGGCAAACTATAGCTCACTTCTCATTCACTTGATTTGGATTAGGTGAGTTAAAATCAGTATTATTTGATGATTTTTTAATTAGGAAAAAAGAATATTTAAAAAAAATAGGAAAAATATTATTATTAGTGACAAAAATAAAGGCGTTCATGTGCTCATCTTTCCGCTCTCTCACTACAAGAAAAAAATGCATTTTGCGACTTTTAAAATGATTGATTGTGACTGTTAGAAGGGTTGCAAAGGAGAAAGGGGCCACACACAGTGAAGGAGATTAGGTTCAATTTGAGGACTACATCTTCTTTGCTTGGAGGTTTGAATCGGACATGAGAGAAGAAAGAAGGGACGGTCGATTGAAGGTTTAGAACAACTGTGAGAGAAGAGAGGAGACTTTTGGGATGGGCGATTGAAGGGGCGATGGACTGAAGGTTTCACTTTTGGGATTTTTCGGATGTTGGACGGAGGGGTTTGTTTTTTCCTTCACAGATCAATAAGTCTTGAGAATTCAGAAGAGAGAAAAAGGTTAGCGCGCTATATGCTAAAAGGGCACCTTTAATTTCAGTCCAAAGTTGAAGCTGTTGGGATTACCAATCACAACAGCCGCCTTAAATATACATTTGCGACCCTTATTATTGAACAGTCACAAATTATGTGTCGCAAAATAACAAATTTGTTGTAGTGTCTTTATTGTGCTAACGTGTGTAACTTACAAACGATATCTTATATGAAATTTTGATTAAAATTATAAGTATGAATACTTGTGACTTTAAAATTGTAACAAAATCAACAAATAATTTTTTTTCTCCAATGACACCAGTAATATACAAAATATAAAATAAATTCTTATCTTTGTAACGACCCCAACAATATAACATTACTATACACAAATTTGTTTAAGAGTATAGTTAGAATAATGAACAAGTGAGTCTAAAATTTCCAATTCATAGATTTTGTGAAGAAAAGAGCCAAATGCACAAGATAGACTAAACAACTCTAGGGATATAATTTCTAGTCAGCTCACCCAAAGGGCGATAAAAAAGAAGGCCCAAAATTTCATGATAAACAAAAAAACTAGGATCTAAACTAAGACCGTGTTTGGCCATAGTATCATCAACTTGGTTGGCAACCTAGTTGGGATGTCTTCACATTCACTCTAATGTCTAACCTATCTTAATGTAATGTTCGAATTCACATCTACGTCATTGGAAGACTGCAACAAACTTATGTGCACCCATCAGAATAATCTCTAGATTCTCGAAACCAGCGTCCAGAATATGTTGCTGAATAAGAGGAATAGACTCACCATTAATGACTGATGCCACAAAACCTTCTTCAGTCCAACTGATATCATTCTCAACAGGCTGGTATTTAATAACATGACGCTTCGGACCTCCGGTTTGCAAAGCATTAGGAACCAACAAGTTACGAACCACATTGACACTGCGACTACGCACCACCGGAACTACCTCCTTCTCCCTCACCTTCCCCGCCTTCAAAGCCTCTCTCTCGGCCCTCCCCACCTCCATGGGATCCTTCACCCCCTTGACAGCCCCTGAACAAGCCACATTTCTTACCATAATTTCCACTCCTTCTCCATCACTTACCCGCGCCTTCCCTCACTCAACTCTCCTCCCTTTTTACGCAATCACCCTCCCCTTTTTTTGTACTCCCCCGTCATTAATTTTGCTCCCTCCGCTCACACTTTTTTCTCCCTCACCTCTCAACCCCTCTCCCCCCTTCCCCTCCGTCGCAAATCTATTAAAAAATAGATTTTTTTTAAAGAAACATGAATTAAATATGAATTTTTAACCACAAAAAATATACAAATTTATATTTAATTCATATTTTGTTCAAAAAATTCAATTGTTTTTTAGAGATTCTTATAATATTATAAACTTTTATACAAAATTTAATTCAAAAATATGAGTTCTACATATGAATTTACTTTAAAGGAGGGATCAAAAGTAAATATGAAAAAAATTTAGAAGACTTAAGAGTCAAAGAAATATTTTATTGGTACTAAAACAAAAAGTTGATATATTTATAAGGAGTAAAAACATATTTAACCTACATATTATTGTCTTATAATGGACAATCTTTTTTTGGCAAAATAGAACAAATTGAAGGAACCAAACTCCATCCCATTAAAGAACACCAAGGATTCCAGGGTAAAATAACATCTTGAAGTTTGAAATTAGGGAAATGTTAACCGGTACCCCAGGGCAATAGTTAAAGAATTATAAAAGGAAATGTTTTCTCAAAAATTGTATATTTTACTTTTTGAAATTTGAAAAAAGTGTTGCTTCTATCGTTGACATTCTTTTTCCTTTCCACTTTTAGCTGCTTAACTAGTGCTCCAGGGACACTGGTTAACATGACCCAATAAAGAATAATACACAAATAATTTTAACTTAAAACAAAGAAACGCAAGGTTGTACATGCATGTTACGATGCGATGCCATGCGAATTGAATTTAGGAAAGTAATTGTCAATTGATACGCTTATGTACATTTTTGTTTGTTTATAATTATTAAATGCCCCACATCGGTTATATTATCAGAAATAATAAGATTTATAAGGCATAATTCAACGAATAATTCAACGGGCTAAGTAACGTTAGCCTATCACTCAAGTGAGGGCAATAATGGTGTTGGAACTGATTAATATATATTATGTGATGTGGACTACAAGCTAAATAAATAATTATATTTAAAGATCAATATTAATTAAGACTTGTACCACGTCTCCTATTGGAGTGTCATCGGATTGTAGGGTTACGTCATTCTTTGATGTCGAAGCACAAGTTATCGCGGTTCATGCTAGCTGACTTATCAGAGCAGCATAGCACAAAACCCTTGTGAGGTCTAGTGGCATTCGAAACAATTGGAGGGTTCGCTAAAAATTGAACCGACATTTTTTTTTTCAATTTCTTTTATCATTTTTTAGAGGTTATTTAATCATTTTATGTCTTTGTTTTCTTGACTCAATAGAAAACTAAATAAATTTCTCATCAAGAAATACTAAACAAAAAAGGGAGACGACTTATTGCCGCTATAAGATTACCCAGTACAAATTATAAGTAACTGCCAAAACTGTACCTACCATATATAAATAAAAAATATAAACATTAGTGTACATAATGGTTACAAAAGATATTGGATTTGGCTTGAAGGAGACGATTAATATATTCAATCAACAACCCTTCAAGTACAAACCAACTGCCAAAACTGGATGCCTTAAATTAACTATAGTTTCCATAACCATTTTCAACACCGATGACCCTTTCAAATTCAAAAAAGGGAGAAAACGAGAATAACGAAATCAGGAGCCACTAAATAATGCTTAGGAGAAACTCATGTAGGACAACAGAATGGGTAAACTAACCTATAAAAAGATCAATTGATAATAATTCAATCAGAACGTCGTTTCGATGATTTTCTACGCTTCCCTAGGAGTTTTAACATGTTGTCGGTGACATCAGGAGGAGATTTGTCGTCTTCATGCTGAGCATTGTCAGAGGTGTGAGTTAACCAAGCCAATGCCTCTATAGCTGCATCCCTTTCTGCAAGTTGCTTATTCCTTTTCGGTTTGCCAACAAATTGCATTCCTTTAAACTCTACCAATGCCCTGAACTCATTTGTCTTGAGATGTTTTGTTTTATATTTTGGTGCGGAGTGCCCTGCTCGCATCAAAAGTGTTTGCAGCAAGCTCTTGGGGTTTGTCCCATCTTTAGTGAATTTATTCTCGTCATTAGAGGCCTTAGGCTTTCGGCTGTCACGACCAAACACAAATCTTCCTTCACACTGATCCCCTGAAACCAATTCCTGAACAGCAAGCATCAAGTATTTCCCTTCCTTGTGAATGTCAATGCCAGGATCTTCTAGCTGCATTATTATAAATCCATTATCATTCAGCAATGTCTTGTATTGAAAAGTAAACAAGGAATGCCATTACAAAAACAAATATGCGAACCTTCTTTTGGATAAGCTTATCAAGTTCTTCCTTAAGCTTCAAATAGCAGTCAGCTAAATTTGGATCCAAAAAGAAGTCAACGTACCCATCTAACATTTTCAGATGCCCAGCCTAAACCCATTAACGAGAAAAAGAAAAGAAACAAAGGGCAAGTTATGGTACTAAAATATTTGGATCCTTATGTTTCTAATGGAAGAAAAATATTTATTGACTAAAGAAATCACCTGTATCCCATTACTTAAAGCACCGCCAAATAGGATAAGGATTGAATCAGATACACCAGTGGAATCACGGATGAAAACAGCATTGACCTTTACTTTCTCCCCAAAAACTAACCATGGGTAAGGAATAGTCTGGTACCTTGCATTCACTGAATTCTAGATAAAATCATAGGAAAAAAAATCATAAATATGAAGAACAGGAATAATATGGGAGCAGACAAAATTCATCTCACAATATCGATCTCTCTGTTAGCTGAATTAAAATTGCCTAATGGTTTTGCAGCTTTGCCTGTCAAACTAATGCGCACACACTTACGTATATCCAAGGAATCTGTTCCCACAAGCTAGACAATAGGACTACATAAAATGCATACACTGTCATTACTAATCAGACTGCATTTTTTTTAACTATGATGTACCAACAAAAACTGCACAGCAACAACTAATAGAGAAGGAAACTGCTGAGATTCAAAAATATTCATTCAAGTGCCATCATGACTTCTACCGTGAGCTCCAAGGATCAGCTATATCTTCACTTCAGTCTTTAAGGCGTCATAGGGTAAAATTTATCTCTAACAAGTTTGCTACATACATGTTCCAACCTTGGTAGAGTGCTGACCATAATTTTACTTTTCAGTTATGCAGCGCTGATCGTAATCAGTTGTTATATATTTCCTTTTATTCTCAGACATGTTCCATATTTTCCTCAGATAGATTGGACAGGATTACCAATTACCTATTTCAATCTCTTAACTCGAGGGGTTTCTCATTTTAGTCACTTTGTATATATGTATACTGTATGATTTTCATGTAACAGTAACAGAATAAAGTAGAGTACACAGTTCAGTATTCAGTTTCAGGTGAAAATTTAGATGCTCAAGAATAATGTAAATTGCAAAATGGATATTTCATAAAATGTGAACCACATTATAACACAAGATAGATGAATAAATTCTATGAAGATAATGTCACTTACTGCATATAATAAAACCTGGCCATCGTCCATTGTCTTAAATGACATGGATGTCTCCCTGTGCTGTAGATAAGAAGAAATAAATGATTAACTAAAATAATGAAGGCTCAACTAGTAAGATAAGAGCCGTAGCTACTGAAATAAAATTATAAGAAATAAATAGCTCACCACAACGGATGCTATGCCAGGAAAGAGTCCAGAACATATGACAGCACGTACAAGAGATTGATTATGACTCAATTTATTATTAATGCTTGCATCTGTATCTACCAAGCCAGCTTCTTTCAAGATGAAGCTGAACTGTTTCCGAAGTGAATGAATTGCCTGAAGAGTTTGGGCGGAGAGAAAATTTCTCCAGCAGTATTCATAAGCCGATCCTTCTCTTTCAGCATCTTTCCATCCTTCATATGCTCGAACAAGAGCCATATGATCACTGTAATCTTTAGCAGAAAACCTAGACTTTGCAGTCCCTGCTAACTGAACACAAAAGCAAAAGATAATAAGTTTTCTCTAACAGTGCTCTTGGTCCAAGTAGTAATCTCGGACTAGGAAAAATATGCATGGCATGCAACCCAAAAGGTGATCAAGTCCAAAAGACTGGATACTCATCAATGATGCACTATCAGACCAGATTATTGCCATAATAGAACACAGGAAGCAGCACAATAACAAATACCAGGATGAAAAGGAAATCAAATGTAGGACTAGTGTACATACCTAAACCAAATAGGCATATACATACTCAACAAAAGGAAGAACACAAAACTAAAAGTTACTAGACTGAAAGTCCACATTTATTTCAATATCAGTAACAAGTACATTTTCTAATACATTCTATATTGATGAGAAGACATTTTATTTTATTTTCAATTCTAGAAATCTTGAAATCTGGCATTACACAAATAAAGTTTCCAAAGACATAATGATGCCACTGTTACGATAACAATCCTGTTAAAGATGAGAATAGCCACTCTTCAGTAAAAGGTTTTACAATCACATTTAGAGCATTCTAATTTAAAATATCACATGAAACATTTACCAAAAAAATAGTATAGAAATTTGTTGAACAACTTTGTATTCAAATAGGTGCCAAAAGGATGATAAGCCGACTTACATCTTTCTTGTCTTGGGGCAAAAGGAAAGGATCCCTGACACTAAGGCCAGCAACTATTGTAAGAACAGGATCAAAGCATCTAAATATAGCTCCCATTATCAGCATTTTTCCCAGCTTGGGATCTACAGGAAGTATCGAGAGAAACTTCCCTGATTGAAAGTAAATGAAAATAAATCATGGAATCAGCAATAACTAAAGAAAATGGTGACAGACTCGTAAACAACCAACTGAATTGGACAGGAAAACAGACTCACCAAGATTGGTAAGATTTTCTTTTTCATCTAATGCTCCAATCATCGTGAGAAAATCAATAGCATTTTGGACCTGTTCCATTAAATTGTGAAGATATGGTATATTTACAAAAAGCCTCCTAACCAATAACAAGGTCTCAAAAACATGAAATATACAATTAAAGAGCAGTGATACTTACGGTACGTGGCTTTGGTGCCTGCAAAGCTGATGATAAGAATTCTCCAATGCTCTCAACCTGCAAACTTTTTATTTGCAAGCAAAGAGAATTCAAAGGCGTTCTCAAAAGTTCAGGAAGTTGATATTCAGAAAAGGCTTCATAAACACATTTTGGGTAAAGGTGGTAGCATTCTCCTGGCTGCACACGACCAGCCCTACCTCTTCTCTGCAAATAAAGAAGCCAACACAAGAAAAGACAATTATTTTCATGTTTAGATGTAAAGTACAAAATAAGAATGCTGTATGAACATGCAGCATAAAAAAGAAACAAAAGCAATTCAAGGCAACCTAAAATTTTCAAATAACACAATTTCAACATCCAACAATTCTAGAATAAAATGATACAGAGAATGAGAAATACAAACGGACAAAATCTAGATTAAGTAAAAGCTTAAAGATCTAAAGACACTTATAATTAGTAAAAGATTCAAAGCTCAAGCTAATCTCGTGACGTTGAGAAAAGAAAGAACTTTACCTTTGAAATCAGCTCTCAAACAATCAACTTTAAGCACGATTAACAAAGAGATCACCCTTGAAGACTCTTATTGTACAGGTTCTGGGAAAAATTGGAGGAATCGAAATTTACAGGAAGCTTATTTGTGAAAAGGGAAGAATTGGGTTGACAATTATATCACTAGAAGAGGTAGACTGTGGTACATCAAACTAATGGATATATTTCAAACCAAAAATGCAAAAAAAAAAAAAATACTTAACGACAATAGCCATCTTGAAGCCTACCATCTTCCCTTTTGGAATAAACATTAAACTACAGATTGAGGGAAAAACAACTAACAGATATTAGTTCCACCAATTTTCCCTGGTGCCAATTTCGGTGGGAAAATTTGGTTACTTCAAAAAAAACAAAAAAAAAGAACGAAGTTCCTACAATTTCATAGTAAAAGGAAATAACCTACACCACATACTCTAGCCCATTATATAATGTGAAAATGGACCAGAACAAGCATGTGAACTTCTAGGACTCATGAAACAAATATGACAGGAAAGAATTGGGCACTATTTATTCTTTTGGAGTTGAACAGAAAAAGAAATATAATTACATAGGAAGACAGAAGAAGAGAAGTTCGGAAATCCCCAGAAGAACCACAAGATCAAATAGGAAACATGTAGACAAGAATCCAAAAGACAACTTAAAAGAAATTTGCCACAAATAACATATTCCTTTGATATCCTCTAAATTTGATCAAAAAGTGCCACCTTTTGTGGAATCTTAGCAGTCTATACATTTCATTACCCTTAACTCTTGGTTAGGCATTGTCCATGTGACCAAGCATTTGTTGGAACTAACTACATCAATCATTTTGCTATATACTGATGGAACATCTCCATCTAAAATGTACCCGGAAAATGAATCTGAGATGCTCTGCACCTTACGAGCCTGATTTTGTTTCCTATTATGGGTGGGTTTTACAATCGCATATAGCTTCATCTATTTTATGATGGAAAAATAATTCACCACCAAAAAGAAAAGATGATTGAGAAAAGCTAGAAAGCAGAGAGATCCTTCTTAGAAAAGAAAAATAATCAATTAAATAAAGCTTGTCAATTCCTCGCGATACTAAAAAATATACCCCCCCCCCGCCCCCCAGCTTCTACTCAATAAAAAAAGAAGGTAAATAGAGCCATACAAAAAAAATTTGACAAAAGAATTTAAGGGGAAAAGTTCTTTGAACCACGTAAACA
>Ga0315913_1009154_pt1 | contig 11639 bp, 7 predicted proteins | sample MpolsnodulesMG_FD_207736 | JGI IMG/M metagenome (GOLD analysis project Ga0315913, IMG submission 207736) | Medicago polymorpha root nodule microbial communities from Los Angeles, California, United States - small nodules | ecosystem: Host-associated > Plants > Roots > Nodule | place: USA... | reverse complement strand
GAGAAGATGAAAGTCATTGATTTGAAAATGAAAATTAAGGGTGTGGTGGGCACAAAGAGAGATGCATGTTGAGGGTGCAACAGGCGGGGAGAGAGAGAGAGAGAGTTAGGTTTATTGAGAGCATTATCTTGTGCCTATTTATATGCTTATGTTATTTATTATTATAATAAAATAATTAATACGTTCAAAAAAATAAAATACGTATTAAATGTAATAATTTAATGTAGTCAAAAAAAAAAATCAAGTCAATGATTTATAGTCTTTTAGTCCATTACTTTTTGTCTTTGAAGGTTTTGTTATCAATTCATTCATTCCTCAAATAATTGTATTTTGCTTAACCGTATGTTTGATCCCTTATGTTTATTTTTGGTTTCAAGTTGGTGTCTTTTGTTTTAAACGTTTCAGGTTGGTCCAAAACGTTTGTAGAGTTGGAATAAGTTTGTCTTGTCTGTAAGTTCTCCATTTCAACATGACATGATGAAGGAGCATCATATGATATTTTTGGCTATGTTTTTAGTACTTTTCTTGCATTTCAAGACAAATATGATGAGAGTTAGAGGAGTTGTCAATGGTTTAAGGAACATATTGATGTTTTCACTCGAGTCGTTGTAATTCACTTTTATCCTAAATCATGCAACTCCATAGGTGTTTTAAGTGTTTTGTAGTGAGGAATCATGTAAATCGACAAACCAAGACATCACATGAAGGATCGAGAATATGAAGATTGAAGATCAATGGTTCTTAGAAGGTTTTTGAAGGCAATACAAAGTGAAGAAAATTCATTTCAAGTTCCTAGGAGTTTTCAAACGGAAGTACGATCGAAAACAGGACGAAAACGCAAGAATTCACACATGAGGGGCTGCCTCATGCGCCACTATGCATGGGACAGTGATTGCCACTGCCTCATGCGCAGCTGCGCTTTTCTGCAGGTTAAAATCACTCTTTGCTTGTTTTCCAAGCTGGATCGGTGGAAAAAGCCTAGACATATCAGGAGGTAGGATATTTGTTACAGTTCAAGATGGAGTTTCTCATTTTTTTTAATTTGTTCTCAATCGATGTAGTCTACCAATTTAAAAGAATGAATGTTCAAAAAACATAATTGTTTTTCTTTTATTTATCTCATAAAATATATTATCTTCTATACCTATATATAAAGGGAATATATGATATTTTTTCTTTCAATTATACCGTTAGTTTAAACTATTGTATTTTTTTTTCTATTCAAAGGTTTGTGTGAGTTTGCCTAGTGGCAAGTCATATTGTATTATTTGAGTTTGCCTTGACAAAAGGCATGTTGAGATTAGTAATTCAAATTTATGTGTATATATAGTAAAATAGCTTAGTTTAGTTAGTTATGTGTTATATGTAACTATCTTTCCTTATTTATAGGCTTAGTTTGTTAAGATCAAGGCTATTACTTGCTTTGCAAGTAACTGCACCCCACTTGTATATATATATACCTCATCTTTGTGAATAATCAAATAGTTTTCATTCAATATTCAATCCTCTTTCAATCTCTATTACGATATTGGCATTTGGTAGAAAAAAAGTGATGGAAAGCTTGAGGAACTTGTTGATAGTGGTAGAACAAATATGATTTTTCTCTTGGTAATATTTTGATGGAACTCGAAAAAGTTAGATGTAGTTGTTCAATCTTCAACTGAAGTTGAGTACATTGTTGAAACCTCTGCTTTGAATCAAACTATTTGAATTAAAAAGATATCGATCGATCTGCATCATGCACTAACAGAATCTATTGTGCAAGGGTGTGACAACTAATCAACCATATAAGTTGTCAAAAATCCAATTCAATTGGGAGAATAAAGCATATCAATGTAAAATTTTATGATGTAAGAAAAGCTGAAAAAAGGGACATGTTAAATTGTTGCATTTGTTGTTCTAAAAAGAAATTGACATACATTTTGACTAAGGCACAGGTTCATGGAGCTAAGAAGCAAGTTGAGAGTTTTTAATAAATTTAAGGAAGAGTATTGACTATTAACCCATAAAACTTTTCTAGAGTACTTTACTCGTCATAAGTGTTTTCCAATCGAGCAATTATATTCGTACACCCCCTACTTTTCATACACACATTAAACATCTCATTTTTATCTTTATCTCTTTTTCTATCACATCACTTAGTGGATCCGTCTATGGAGTTGAGCTCTTCTTATGAGTAGAATTCATAACATAAGCTAGCATTAATAATTTCCCGCGACTCATTGTTACAGTTTATTGCATGATCAAGAAAATTTTCTGTACAAAAAAGATTACACTGTATAACATTATTAAGAAGAAAGTTCTACTGTGGCTAACAAATGCACATTTTAGTCACCTAAGAATACACAACATATGTAATGACTTGAATATTCTTGATTTCTACATGTCACTCAGTTCTAATTCCTGTCCAGTCCATTGCTTCATTCTTTCTGATGCTTGTTCAACCTGAAAATTTTATAATTATTAGACCTAAGAGGGAGAAGATCCAATATATATATATATATTCTCACTTTCTTAAGCTTTTGTCATTGTAGCCTTTTGATGATTACTCAGAAAAGCACTTAATCTCACCTCTTTGTTCCAATTTGTTTTATAGATAATATACACTAGGATAGCTGTCTGCAAAACTGTCCCACATATCATTCCAATCCAAATACCCTGAAACAATATTTTCCATATGTAAGAGTAAGCTCAGCTTGATAAGAGCATAAACTTTAAATCACACAGTTGTTTTATAATCGAGTTTAGCTACATGCATCGACAGTGTAGCAAAATTTTACACCGTTAATCATGTCTCACCATATAGATATTTGTAAGTGTCATTATGGTATGATATATGTTTGAATGATCGCGTAAGTACATTACCTGTACTCTATAGCCCCCCTTGTAACCAAGTAAAAAACCAAGTGGGAGTCCCATAAGGTAATAACAAATTAGATTAATGTAAGCTACCAAAGCTTGCCATCCTCCTCCTACAGCAACACCTGCAATAATACAAAAGCTTTCATGATTTCCTTATTGCACAATAGCGTGTGCACGCACTTGGGCATTTATCGTGTAGCTGCTCATGTATAAGCTATTTTTATGACAAGATTTGATAAAGTCAAACAATTTTCATACAAGTTATAAGCTATTTTCATAAGCTGAAAACAACTTATAGACACTTCATGGGTCGTTTTCATAAGCTCTTCCAAATAGTTTTGCAAGATAAACTAAAACGAGTCAATCCAGACAGCCATTTATATCTTCTATTAGGGATTCTCTTACCTGATAAAACTGGCTGAACACTATTTAGAATCATGGTTATGCCAAGAAGAGATGCTAACTTAGAAACTGCCTTTTGCATTTCTACACTGTCAGTGAAAATGACAGCAAAGTGGTCTTTTGTAGCTAAAATAATGGCTGCAGACACTATTCCAATGATGAGAGACTCAACAACTGTGACAACCACAGAATATTTTGCTGCTCTTGGGTGTCCTGATCCAAGTGCATTGGAAACTCTTACACTGATAAAAGTAAAACAAAACAAAAAAACAAAATTATTCATAGAAGTTGTCAAAAAATCTTACACTGAAATGATCACAAATCAAGAGTTTACCTGACAGCTGCATTGACCCCTATGAACAATATGCCTTCCCACCCATTCACATTCATGCTGATAGAGGGAAAACAAAACTATATTAGTATGTTAAGAGTATATAAGAGAAAACATGAAGTTTGTGTGAAAACCATGAAGCTACTGGTCTCATATTACTCTATACTTATAAAATATATTTTCATTTTTTCTTTTTCCCTTGATATAGACTCTTTTCAAAATTCTACATGCATCGGTGATTTCTTTACAAATACTCGTGAACTTTGTCGGAGGGGTCCTATATTAAGGGACAGAGAAAGTATGATTTATGTGCCATGTTTAGAATATTTTATCGTTGCAACTATTAGGAAAAATTCAAGTCGCACAATATTGAATACAGATAAAACCTGGAATAATTTTATAAAAGAGTGACATTCACCTCCTTACAAGTCCTCTATGTAAAAATGAGTTAAACTCAGCATAAAAATTTAATATAGTATCAGAACGAAGTCCTAGGCGTGTATTAGGAGAAACCCTAGTGTTGAGTGGAAGGTGTATATTGGAAATATTGAAGTGAGTTATGCTAAATATAAAAACCTAATAACTACTTTATATTAGTTACACCTAACTCATGCTACAATAAAAATATTGGTCAATTTTTAGAGGGAGAATTCTTGGCGAATTTGACAAACTCACGGTAGTGATTTTACAAGAGCTACACTTTAGAGGTTCAACAAAATCATGGTGCCAATGTAATATTGTCAAGTCAACCGTGTTTCCAAACCTATGGCGAGAGTACAATCGAGTATCATTAATATTATGAATCATAGGGTAGAATAGAGTTGTTTAGATGTGATCTTACCATATTGAAAGTGAGCCAACAGCAATAATTGGATTATCCAAGTGTCCAGTGAGAACAATCAAGGTCATAAAATACCAAACCTCTAAACAAAGCATAATAGCTGAAGCAAAAGACAATTTAGTAAAACCCCAAAGATCCTTAAAAGCCAACCAAGACAAACCCCTCCAACCTTCTTTACACCAACCAACAACATAAAACATTTGAGCCAAAGCAATTCCCCAAGCTGATAAATCATAAGCTGCAGCCGCACCAGCTGTACCCCAACCAAGCACTTTAATAAAAAGAATCAGAATCAGAATATGAACAATAAGGAATATGAAACCCAACCATGCCAAAACTCCAACTTTGCTTTGTGCTTGTAAGAATTTTTGTGCTGGAAAATTGATGGCTAATGAAAATAACTGAGGGATAGATTGGACTGTGAATACTCCAGCTAGTTCTGCTATATCAGCTTCTTGTCCAAGGAGTTTTAAGATCGGTGTTGCGTAAAGGTATAGCGGTAAGATGAGAAAACATGAACCAAATAAGATTAGAATCGAACGTTGCATGTAAACACCAAGCATATCTACTTGTCCTGCTCCATATGCTTGTCCACATAGTGTCTCTAGTGCACTTGCCATTCCAAGCTGCAAATTTAATGCAAGAATTTCAAGAACTCGTTTTCAGGCAACTTAGGCAAAAAAACACTTTTTTTTCTTTAGAACTTACGCGAAAAATCATTTTTGAAAGTTTTTATCTGTTTGTTACATATTTTGAAAAAAGTGAGACGCTATTTTGAGTAGCTTCTTTTGATATCATTTTCTGATAGATGGTGTTTTGGAAAAAGTGGTTTTTATTATGATTAACAAATACAATATAGTTTTTCTTATTTTATTTTAAGAATCTCTAAAAATGAATCTTGTAAATCAAAATTCAATTTTAAAATAAAGGAGCAAAATGCAAATATATGATAACAAATGAATCAAAAAGATAATAGAAACTAACCATGAAGCCAAATGAGAAGTTTGAAACAACAGACAAAGAGATTGAAACTGATGTAAGTTCTAAATCTCCAATATGTCCAACAAAAATATTTGTAAAGGTATTGATTGCATAATTGCATAATATTCCAAAACAAATAGGGCTTGCAATCGCCCAAAGCCTCGACGATTCAACAATGACTACATTTGTTAAATCTTCAAAGCTATTTATTCCAGAATAGTCTCCAACATTGGTCTGAATGAGACCTTCAGGAGCATGGTGAAGTTCTGTTGTTTCGATAGAATCAGAGAACACTTTTCCTTGGATAAGTGGTGTTTCTCCCTTGGAAATGGTTCTATCAAGTGTTTCCCCAGCAGAGGATAAGCTATTGCTTCCCCCTGCAATGTTTCCGTCATTTTCGATACCTATTTTTGCAGTTTTCTATGAAACCTTTTTGTTTCTAAGGTGTTGGAGAATAAAGTGAAGCATTTGCATGCAAAAGTTAAATACTCATGCAAAAGAAAAAAGAATAACAATAGTTTTTTTATGTGCATTTGCTTCTATGAATTAGTTTCAATCATTGTTTCTTTAGTGAGAGAAAAGATGAAGAATTTTATCATTCTATAATGTAGGATAGCCTTATAGAGTGAAATCATTTAAGCCATTGAAACTTATGACCAAGTCTCCTCCATTACAAACTCACCAAACCGTTATTTACAGTTATTACTGTTAAATCTATTTGTATCTTTATTTATTTATTTTATCCAAACATGTCTTTGTATCTTTTTATTTGCACTGGCCTAAGATTAGAATTATAGTATGAACACCGTTGCTTAATGCATCATATCGCTCGCCCGCGTGCACACATATATGAGGGATTAACTTACTCCGGGAACATCTGAACATTAGATTTAACCATTTTAACCGTTGAATTAAAATTTCGTATTGAGTAGATCAAACTTCACAGATTTTTATAAAAATTTGTCAATTGTAACTATGTAATCATGTTTAAATTTTGGAATATATGTAGAATCCTGTTTTAGAATCTTATTTGAAATTTGAGTCAACATGTATGAAAAATATAGAGCAAAAATATATTTTTTTTTGACATCAAAACGATCATTTTGCATGAATATAAACATGTATTTGAAATTATAGCATATAATATGTGTTACTTTAACAATATTTGCATGAATATTAACCATCTCTTTGTTTTTTTTGAAATAATCAATCTCTTCAAAATTACACAAATGAAAGCAAGTTTATCAAATATTATCTAAAAGACTATAGATAGGTAGATGTGTAACAGATCAATTAGGTTTAATTTTTGAGAGAAAATAAACCCCAATCAATTATAAATAGTTTGTTTGATTTGGTTCGGTTCATCATATTCACATTTTCAAAAAACATCATAAAGCTTCCTCAAAAAAAAAAATCATAAAGTTATTTAAAAGAATGTAAATAAAAAATTAACTTTCAATTAAACACTATGGATTTTTTATACTGGTAAAACAAGTAAATAAGCTAAAATAAAAATATATAAAGATTAAATAGACACATGAACACAATATATATTTTAAGATAACACTATTACTATATACTACTTTGGTTCGAGTCTCATATGATCGTTTTTGATTGATTTTATTTGATTTGGACGTGCACATGGAAAGAAAAAACTCTACCAAATAAATTAGTTTGGATTAGGTTTTTGAGTTCATCGGATCATTAGTGTGCTTCTTTCACCCCTAACTTAGTTAGAAATACATAATGAAAAAGAATATAGAGTTGGGTGTGCTAAAACGAATGATGGTATCCACAATGGAAATGTCCTAACTTCGTGAGCTATAGTATCTAAGACCATCCACACCCATAACACCAATTTTAGTTGCTTAAATAGATCCAACACAATTTTTCATATTATTTCACACTTTAATTTTTTAAACGACTCAAATACATTTTTTAAAGGAAATGTTAATGAGTGACCTGGTGCACTCTTTAAACAGTTTAAATAATAAATTTTTAATGAAAAGTTGAATATTGAATGCATTCTAAATTTTAATAGTTAGCTTTTTAAATATCAATACAACTCATCCAACAAATCTAACATGGGTCCTACTAACCTCACAATATACTCACTCTTTGCCAATCAAACAATTATAAATTGGGTCCCACTGTGTTGACATAGTTGCCTTGCAGAGGATTGGTTCTAACTTTGGCTACCCATGTTGAAAGCCAATTATGATAATCACTACACATTTTTATTGGCATTTGTGGAAACACTCCAAAAAATGATCATAATCATGCTCTAATAGGTGTTTTCATTGTAGAGAAAAGAATATGATTACGTGGAAAGAGTTGCTCAATTAAACTCTCTCTCATCGGACCCCACAACATTTTTTTTAAAAAGTCCACAATATTTTAAAATTAAAATATAATGATATAAAATTATTGATAGATGATATAAAGTTATTGATGTGATATATTTAAAACTTTTCTTAAATATGTTAAGTTTGAGTAATTAAGTGTTTATTAGATATTATAAATAAATGATGTCTATATCCAAGTGAGCACCTCTAATGTAATGCTATGTAGAAAGTAATTATGAATTGAATTTTTTTTATTGATGTTGATGTATGATTACTTTACGCGTGCATTCAATGATTTGTTGTCAGGTCAATTAGCAAATATGAAAATTATATAAGTTGTCATATGCATTAATTGAGATAACAACACATCATTAGATACATGCATAAAATAATTGTAACATATTAATTAAAAATCTTTAAATATTGAACACAAAGTGACAGCGCAATAGTAGGATGGTGTCGAACTGTGAATGAGTAGTTTTACTTTAAGTGAATTAGAAGCATAGTGGTCAGTAGGGGTGTTCAAAACCGAACCGAACCAATCCAATAGAAAAACTGCAAACCGAACTAATCCAAACCGAAATCGCAAAGAACCGCATTTGATTCAGATCATTTTTTTACTCAACCGCATGATTTGGTTTGCGGTTTGATTTTACCAACCAAACCAAACCAAACCACAATATAGGAAAAACATTAATTAAATATATATCACCTAGACCAATACTCAAAAAAACTCAATGGAAACTTTAATAAAATGACATATTTTTTCTCATGTAAAGTTTCTTCTTTGCTTTTTCTTTCAAAAATGTACTTATGTGCTACTTGAATTCTTTAAGAATGATAAAAAAAATTAGTCTTTTGTATCTCTTACAAAGTTAGATTACTTTTTGTTCACATTTTAATTTGGTCTATGTAGTTGAGAACATTGTTCGATGAAAATATTATAAAGTTAGATGAAATTTAAAACATTACTGAAGATATGTTCTGTTTTAACTTTTTAATTTGATTTTAATGTTGGAAACAAAAAAAAATTATTGCCTAAAAAAAACCGCATCAACCGATCCAATCCAAACCACATTGGTTTGGTTTGGTTAGGATTTTATTTTAAAAGTCAACCGAACCAAACCAAACCGCATACCTTTTTACCTCGCAGTTCGGATAACTTTTAACCTCAAAACCAAACTAAACCGCACCGCGAACACCTCTAGTGGTCAGCACTTAAAAGAAACAACAACAAACTAATCTTTAAATTCAAACTCAAACAAAAGAGGAAATATTAATCTACTAATAACATTTACCATTAGGTTTATGTCCCAAAGGACTCATCGAGGTTAGAGCAGCCTCACAACTCAGAACACTCACACAGGCAGAGTGGTTGAATCCACACATTATGTTGTCAACAATATATAATTAATCATAGATGAATTATTATACAATAAACTATGGACTCTTTCCAAGAACAATTTCAGAAGATAGAAATAAGAAATAGCTACTGGTTTGATGAACATCTATTATATTCTTGAAATGCCTAAGATATATACAAAGAAAACATAAATCAGACATTATTTACAAGTGCAATATGCTCCCCCCACCCCCACTTCCACCCCTCAAATAAAAAGAGAGAAAAAATTTATTGATAAATTTTTGAAAAACAAAATGTAAAACGGAAAATCAAAACAAGGAAAAGGGCAAAAAGCCATCTCTAAGCATGAATTGTGGCATCTACGGAACAAGCTGTATGGTATAGCTGTAGCATTCTGTCAGAATCTCATTCATCATCTCAGAGATAAACCGATGATTGAGCCTTAAATAATGATGCGTCGATGTATCACGAGTCGAATATGAATCTGCAGCTACCATCATCTAACCAGTTACCATACATTAAACTTCTTCATCTATCTAGCAAACTTTGATTTTAAAACAATCAAACTAATTCATTGTCTGGTCAAAATATCATCTCCTGCAATATCAAATGGAAAAAAAATAAGCATTTCACTAAAGCTCAGCATAATAAATTTATAAAAAGAAAACTATAAAGCACTAACACAAACGCCGACACGACACTAACACGTCGACCTTGGTAATAGTTTTAGAAAACAACATGATTGAATGTAACCACATGTGTCGGATTGATGTCAGACACCGATGACACCTTCAAACAAGTTTAAGGCTCTACTTTTTCAGTTATTATAGTGAATATGGAATTAATGCAATAGCCATACCTGGTCACATATAGGACAAGAATCACTTCTTTCCATCCACTCAAGAATGCAAGATAGGTGAAAATGATGTTCACATTTTGTCAGATTTTTCGGATTATCGTCGTCATATTCTGCATCAAAAATGAAAAAATCTCAAATGATTGCTTTCAACATACTATGAAAAAAAAAAAAAAAGAGCTTACTCCTCCTTGTGTAATAGGCTGAAACATAAAAAATCTAACACTTAATATCTGTCATTTAGTTACACAAGCAACTGTACCTTCGAGACAAATAGGGCAGCCATCCTCTTCTTCTGTTGCCAATGCTTGAACATTTGATTTTGATAGTTCTACCTTCCTTGGAGATAGAGATGCAGATTTTTCTATAGTTTTACAATCCGATTCTTCAATATCATCGTGTGTTATTGAGGTTTCGAAGCTACTAAAACTGACAGTTTCTTTGCAAGACTTGGAATCAGGTGATGCAGAACCTCCGAAAACAATGTCATAAGGCAGAGGCACAGGAGGAGACCGGAATGTATCAGGTATGGATGCTTCCAGATTCAAGCCAACCAGAAATCCAGCAGAGATCGAAGCAGTGGTAGCGTCATTGGAGGTTAAAGACTCACGCTCTTCAAAAGTTGGCGGGCACTGAAACCGGAGTTTTCATGTTTTAAATCATAAACACATAACAAAATAAAATAAACAGTTTAGTTAAGCACTTATAGGCTTATAGCAGAAACACTTATGACATAAATACTTATGTATAAGCTATTTCTATAACAAAGGATAAAATAAAGTCAAAATTGTTTTCATATAAGCTATAAAAGATTTTCATAAGTTGTCTTGGAGAGCTAATAGAAATAAGCCGAAAACATCTTCTAGATGTGTCAATAGCTGTTTCCAAAAGTTCTACCAAACAATAATCCTTAAACTATAATCTAAAACAATAAACTTGTAGCCAGACCAGATTATTCTTTCAGAAGTACTTAAATTTGAAGAGAACAGCGAAAACAATCCATGTCACTCTGATAGCAAACATTGCTAATATGAAGTAGTTGGAATTTTCATTCATCAAATGGTTCCTCACACAATCATTGCTAATGCTAATGATTAAAATAATAAAAAGGTGACGAATGTTGGAGATGAAAATAATGGAGCGAGATTACTTGATATATTGTTAAAAGAGAAGATAGAAAACTACTAACATAGTAATAAACTGGTGTTCCTTGCAAATGATGTTTTCTGGCGGAACAACAGCAACCTCCCATTTTTTACTAGTTCTTTTTGTTACTCAATCAAAAATATCATCGACAGTTTCATTCTTTTTTGTCCATTCTGTTATCACAAGCCTAAAAATAACATTGATGGTTAATTCACAATTTCAAATTAGAAACAAAATCAAATATTTCAAAAAAGTTACAATGACATGAAAGGAAACTTTAAAGTATGCAATCAAATAAAAAGTATACAATTAGAGGGTCACTAGCAGAAAAGTCCTAAATCTTGAAAAATGAAATAAATTGGTTTGGTGTAAAACTTAAATATCTACATGTTTCTATAATAGAGGGAGAAAAATGTTTTATTCATTTCTAATCCTTAGTAAATTTGGGTTTGAGAAACTTCACTGTTCACTTCTTTGAAGTTCATCTTGACTCAATTATTTTAACAGGCTTC
>Ga0315913_1009152_pt1 | contig 11639 bp, 6 predicted proteins | sample MpolsnodulesMG_FD_207736 | JGI IMG/M metagenome (GOLD analysis project Ga0315913, IMG submission 207736) | Medicago polymorpha root nodule microbial communities from Los Angeles, California, United States - small nodules | ecosystem: Host-associated > Plants > Roots > Nodule | place: USA... | reverse complement strand
TTTTAGTCAGAATCAGTTTTAACCAAAATCATTTCTACAGAATCAATTCTAAGTCAACTAAGTGCAACCCCAAAATCAATTCTACCCATCATATAACCAAACACACGCTTAACATTTTCTAGTCTAAAATCAGTAAAGTAAAATGACTTATAATAAAGTACGAACAAAAATAGTAGTGCAATCATTTTGTTTTAAGTCAATTAATGATGAATGAACGGTTCTCCTATCACTGTCACAGGTAAACAGTTAAATTTGACTCTCTCATTTCATTTCACTCATCACATGGCATTGTACTGTCACTCACTCACATTTCATACACCACCGTTGAGGTAATGAATGAACGGTTAAAAACTCGTGTTTTCACCTCCAATAATCTCCAACCCAACCTAGCTAACACTATTATTCTATTCACTGTTACACTTACCTTAGCATTGGATCCCATTTTTCACCTATCACCATGATTTCACATTAATCATAATGTACGTTTTCCCCTACCTTCCTTCATTTCATTTTCATAATCATAACGCTTATTACCATTATTAGTTCCCTACTTTATGGAGTAGTAGATAGATTACACTACATTCTTTGGTCAGATCTACATTAAATAAGTTAGGAAAAACATTAATAACTTACCACCTGATAGCAACTACAACATCATGCTTTTTTCACCTTAAATAACACACACTTTTTTCGTTGACATTGTGCCACAACTTTCTCATTTTCAATTTTTCATCTTTTCTTTTTCTCCATTAGGTAAGTTCGTGTCTTTTTGTTTTTTGTTTTTAACAGTTTCAAACACTAATCTTGTTTCTTTGTGTTTGCTGTAGCAGAACCTGTTGAAGACAAAAATGGGTTATTTTGTTCCAAACATTTTTCTGTTTTCAGTTTACTTGATTGGTTCGTTAGTATATCTAGGAAATGCTGAACCTGTTGAAGACAAAAATGCATTGTTAGAGTTTGTTCAAAAATTACCACCTTTTAAGCCTTTGAATTGGAATGTTAATTCTTCAATTTGTACTAGTTGGAATGGTGTAACTTGTAGTGAAGATAGGTCACAAATCATCGCGATTCGATTACCGGGGTTTGGATTTAATGGTAGAATTCCTGCTAATACAATTAGTAAAATCAAAGGGTTGCAAAAATTGAGCCTTAGATCCAACAATATCATAGGTCCATTGCCAGATTTTGCTGTTTGGAAGAATTTATCTGTTGTTAATTTGTCTAATAACCGTTTCATTGGTGAAATTCCTTTATCTCTGTCCAATTTGAGTCACCTTACTTATTTGAATCTCGCAAACAATGCGCTTTCAGGTGAAGTTCCTGATATAAACTTGCCATTGTTGAAACAATTGAATTTGTCTAACAACAATTTACAAGGTGTTGTTCCTGTTTCTCTTCAAAGGTTTCCTAAGTCAGCATTTATTGGAAACAATGTTTCTATTGGTACATTGTCTCCAGTAACTCTACCGTGTTCGAAACATTGTTCTAAATCTGAGAAACATGGAAGGATTAGTGGAACAGTAATGTTGGGAATTATTGTTGTTGGTAGTTTTTTATGCCTTGCAGCATTCATTGTTTTTATCTTTGTGTTGTGTTCTAAAAAGAAGGATGGAGATGTTTTTGTTGGCAAGTTGGAGAAAGGAGGAAAAATGTCTCCTGAAAAAGTGGTCTCAAGAAACCAAGATGCAAACAATAAACTTTTTTTCTTTGAGGGATGTAACTATGCTTTTGATTTGGAGGATTTATTAAGGGCTTCTGCTGAGGTACTTGGTAAAGGAACATTTGGTGCTGCGTACAAGGCGGTACTCGAGGATGCAACCACAGTTGTTGTGAAGAGGTTAAAGGAGGTAGCTGTTGGGAAGAAGGATTTTGAGCAACACATGGATATTGTTGGAAGTCTTAAACATGAGAATGTGGTTGAGCTAAAGGCATATTACTATTCCAAAGATGAGAAACTGGTCGTCTATGACTATTTCAGTCAGGGTAGCATCTCTGCTTTGTTGCATGGTATGAGGCATACATTTGATCTTGTTTTTCCTTTCAAATTGCTCTTAAAATTATTATTGATACTCAATTGTTTAAAATCTTAGGTTTTATTTTTTGTGCATTGATGTCGTTTGTTGCTTCTTGACTTTGACTGTATCATCAGATATGAGGAAATTGAGTAGATAGTATAAGATTAGGATTTTGGAATTTAGTTGTTAGGCTATCTTGCAAGTTCCTATGCGAAAAACATATTTTGTTTCTCTCTGGAGGGCTGATCATTTTCTATTAGTAAAATATATTTTGTTTCTCTCTGTGAAGAGTATTAATGCATTGCAAGCATGTTGGAAACTCATGCCTAGAGGATGATGCGGCAAGATCAAATTAACGAAATGATTACTTAATCGGAAACAATCTGTCTTGAATATTTTACTTTAGTGTACTACTACACATCTTACAACTATATTATCCTTCTATGCATAAACCTTATTGCTTTTTGAAAATTTCAGGTAAAAGAGGAGAGGACAGGGTGGCTTTAGATTGGAATACTCGGATCAAACTAGCTTTAGGTGCTGCACGAGGCCTTGCTCGTATCCATTCCGAAAATGGTGGAAAACTTGTACATGGCAATGTCAAATCCTCAAATATCTTTCTTAACACTAAGCAATACGGATGTGTATCTGATCTTGGCTTGGCAACCATAATGAGCTCAGTCGTCCAGCCCATCTCACGAGCATCCGGATACCGAGCACCAGAAGTTACAGACACCAGGAAAGCTACACAGCCTTCAGATGTTTATAGCTTTGGTGTGGTGTTACTAGAGCTTTTAACCGGTAAATCACCTATTCACACAACTAGAGGGGATGAGATTGTCCACCTTGTGAGATGGGTTCATTCAGTCGTGAGAGAGGAGTGGACAGCTGAAGTATTTGACTTAGAGCTTATGCGATGTCCTAATATAGAAGAAGAGATGGTAGAGATGTTACAGATAGCCATGTCATGTGTTGCAAGGATGCCTGATCAAAGACCTATGATGTCAGAAATTGTAAAGATGATAGAAAATGTAAGGCAGCTTGATATAGAGAATCGGCCATCATCTGAGAACCAAGCTGAAAGTGCAGCACAGCACCAACTCTCTCAACCTGAAAGTCCACCCCCTACCCAAGAAGGAGGTTATTTATAGAAAGCTGCTTCATTTTAGTGTATCTGAAAATGCTGTTCTCCAAATATTGAACAAAGGGCAATTTTTTTTTCTTATGAAAATGCTCTTCTCCATATATTTTTGGTATCTGAAATAATGTCATAGATATTCTTAGTTTGATCAATATTATGTTTTCTGTTTCATATTTTCAGAAGCTCCCCTAAATTTCTGCAATCACAATGACATTAAAATGACTTAAAAATAACAATGTATGCTACCTCCTCTCATGTGTGTTTTAGGGGGAAAACTAAAACAGTCAATGAGTCGAAGCAGTAACTGTTTTAAGTTCACAAGGGAAAGTGAGCAATTGCTAGAGTTATGCTGTTCTCTCAAATGAAACTCATGGCTAACACGACCCTTAGAAGTTAGAACAGTCCTTTGCTTTGCCCTTTTAAAGTGGCAAACATTTTTAAACAATTCTTGAGAACAATCTTTTTTGTAATCCTTGTGTATGCCTCTTATACTCTAATATGTTTCGAAGTTGAAATTTTATCATAATTGTTTAGATTACAGATTCTGGAATTTTCCTGTGGTTTTGACTTGAAATATTACATTGTATGTGTTCCGGCTTGGAACAAGTAACCTCAGCTCAAAGATCAAACACCGGCCCATTCTATGAAGACATGACACAAATCCTGACCAAGAATAGTCTGTTTGATCAATAGCGCCGGATGTTGCGCAGCACAACGCTCCAAGTGGTTAACTGCTTAAGTTTTCCCACCAAAATGCTCGACCGGTGTGCCTGTATATAGCAGTTTGCATTAGAGCCAAAGTACATTTGTCATTTTTATATGCTTTATTTTCGTTAAGATTGATCGCTAACTAAGACATTGGAGTACTTGCAAATAACACCATTGTGCGCTCCACCACGGTTGCGGTAGTTCCACCGGGAATCCTTGCTGCATTCACCCACTCTCCGCCATATGAAACGTTACTCGGTTTAGTATATACGAGTCATTACTAATTGGCACTTGGCAGGCTGTTTTGAGGACAAACTTGTTCCGTACCGTCTACAATGGAGTCCTTCCCCTATCAAGAGCAATTGCTGCATTTTGCGTCAAAATATTTAAGGACCACGACAACCAGCGTTTGATTGCATTTTGCTATGTCTGACATTAAATGGCCTTATTTCAAGAAGATAACCAACACTAAAAATGCATACAAGAGTGTTAGGATAGGAAACTAAGACCATCTACAATTGGGTCCTTCCCCTGTTTAGAGAGAAAATGATAAGTTGAATTCGTTTATGAAAATTAGAGATGTCCATTTATAACTACTAAAAAATATATCTTTTCTTTTTGCTTTTACATCTAGCTATAATATTTCTTTAGAGATATGGTTGAACCCAACAAAAAGAAGAATAAAATAAGAGAAATAAATATTAAATTTTGTAATTAATAGAGCGAAATTGTTGGTTACAAGTGTTAGGGCCGTTCCTATGAAATAGGAGGCTCGACTCTCTATTTAAAATAGGACCCCGGTAAAATAAAAATGCAATTTTTTTGTGTAGCTAAGTTTCATTACAAAAAATCTGAATCAGAAGAACTTCTAAACATGAATGGAAATTAAAAAAATTAAGTGAAAGAGATGTAAAATTTACCTGATAGTGTCGTTTGGATTTGTCACTCCTCCATTGTGGGAAAGGAGAAAATGAATGGTTTATGCAAAAAAGAAATGATTTAGTGATTCTTTCAATGAAATAGCTTTTCAAATTGACCGATTAAGTGATTATACAAATTAGGGGTGGTTTGATAGCACCAAATTTATGTCCAGAAAGGAGAACTAGAGTCTAGAAAAATCTTCAACGTGTACTAAAGAAAGAAAAGGAAGTAACATATATATTTTTTATTTAAGTAGAGGTGGGTATTATACTTAAATTTATTTTTTGAGGCCCATAACATTTGGAGGTCCGGCTTGGTTGAGCACCTTGCACTCTCTCCCAAGGTCTGGCCCAGACAAGTGTGCATATTGCCTTTTTTTTTTTTTTTACTAATATAACCAACTAGCAACTAGTTATAACTAACTAGTAATTACCCTGATAAATATCAAACTAATTCTTAGGATCCAAGTATATCTAACTGACCCTGCAACTTGGAAGTGCAGACTAATATTTCCAATTTTTAATGAACAATACAATCCAATAAAAGAAAATACAATACAAGTAATTGATGAAAACTATCCAAAAAAAAAACGTAATTACATCGGTTAATAAAAATAAGTTGATAAAAAAGCGATAACGAACGAAGTGTATAACTCTTGGAATTTTATGACATACTTTTGATCCTCTTTGAATTTTTGTCGTCTCCACGACTCTCACTCAAATAGAATCAATAATCTCAATCTTGAACCATCAAATACCAAATTTTGCTAAAAAATATATAATCACCATTGGGTAGAAGCACAAGAAAAATTAAAAATATTTAACTACCATAAAACAGAAGCATGTAAAGAAAAATGTTTAACTTCCATAGAGAAGAAAAATCTAGGAAGCATACTATAAATCTCAACTATTTCAATCTTAACATTGGCCAACCAACTCCAAAAGCTTGAGTGGTACAGTTTCATTACCATCCATAAAACTAATATTAGCCTCAATAAAAACAGCTTCACAAGAATCACAACATCAAATTTTGAATCCAATAAAACCAAATCTTGAGTATACAAACTTAGAAGATTCTCAAAGCAAAACAATTCTTGTGCTCCTTGTTGGAACTTAATTGATGATGGCACATACACACACTTAGATAATTACTCAATACTCATTGAGAAAGGGAGAGAGAAGAATTAAAATAAGCTTTATATTATTGAATTGATTGTTACTATTCATGGTTTATAGAAAATATATACCAATGCATATATTTATACCAGTGTTAAGTCTAATACACACCAGGACACAAATCTAACTAACGAACATGTGTAACTACCTTCAACAACCGCTAACTAATTAAACTAACAATACTATTAACACAAATATGAGTGGAGAATAATCTCAACAACGAACAGATTTAAGGTCACTAAAATAAAGATTGCACCCCTAGCAACAACAAGATAAACCATTCACCAATAGTTGCAAAAGCAAATGCAGCAGCGTAGGCTTGGTTGAAACATAAATCATCAAGATTAATGGAAAGCAAATGCTTCCTTGTTCTTATTCATGATGAAAAGATATATTAGGTTAACATGAAGAGAAGTTAACAAATTGAAAGAAAATCTTTCGGTACTAACTAATGTGATTGTGTATGAAAAGATGAACAATCTCCGACTATTGAGTAAACAAAATGAAAAGTCGATAGCGATGGAATGAGAATCATCATCTCTTCTTCATTGTGAATGTCATGACTCTAATACCATCTTGAGAAACACGGTTAGGTCAAACAAAAAGAAGAAAAAACCAAGCGAAATATTGAATTTTGAAATTGATCGAATGAAATTGATTATTACAACTGTGTAGAAAACACTTTATTTCTATAAAATTATATAAATGGTAAAGGAGATTTTGGGCTGAGTTTCACTGTTCGAACAAAAAATATTATACTGTTAGTGTTATTGAAAATATAAGAATTTTTATTATATTTGTTATATTATTGATAAATATAGTTTGTTACAATTTAAAAGTCACGAACACTTATATCTATAATTCTAATCAAAATCAAAATTTTATAAAAAATATTATTTATAATATACACATATTAGCGCAATAGAAATACAGACACACTAACACAAGATTGTTCGTCGTGACATTTATGTAATAATAATTCTTAAGTAAGTAATATAACCTACTCACAACTAATTATAGCTAACTTCCCTAAAAAAAACTAACTATAGCTAACTATTAACTACATTAAACCATATATATAGATGTTGTACAAGATCCAATAATGTGTTGAAGAGGCTCGCCATGTAGAATGAAATATAATTTTGAGTTCTATCTCTAAATATAAAACAGCCTTGATAAATTCTTTTTTTTTGTGGTATAGCCTTGATAAATTCTTTAATAATGTTTTATAACAGATTTTTCAAATTTCCAACTATATCAATTACTAGTTTCGTGCAGAGCCAAAAGTGCTTATCATGCCTCTAAAAAAAGTGCTTATTATGTGGTGCCATTTGATGCGGTTTCAGCTCCAACTGGGGCTGCTAGTACCATAGCAGAGGGTGCAGCAATGGTCCTGCTGAAATTTATTAACCTCGCTAATGGACAACCTATGCCGCTCCATTCACTTCCTATACCACATGTTCCTACTCTTACCCCAAGGACCAAAAGTGTTAAGACTTTGATAAACCTCCTAACTTAATTTAAGTGGATTGATCTGACACTAATCACTTAAGGCTGAATATTTAAATGAATTTTATATCAATATTCTATATTTAATATGTTTATAAGTACACGATTGAAGGAGAAATGCTTTCTTATTCTTTTGAAGCATTTAGTAGGTTGTCTTTTCCCTTCCAATATAAAAACATCTCGATATCATGAATGCATTGCTGGATCTTCTTACTATGGTTCATGGGTTCCCTTATAATCTCTTCTTTCTATGTGAAAATCCCAACATTTTCTATGTACATACGCCGTACGCATCTTAATTTGTGAAAGATTCACGATATTATGTTTTCGGTCGTATAGTAACTGCAAACACATCTATAAGTGTCTCATTTATTTATTAGTCATTTTAGCTTCAAATTTCTTTTTAGATTAATTTAGTGCTTGAATGTGGTCTTCGTTAGTTAATTTATGTTTTCGATTAAGTTTGAAAGATGAAATTGACAAAAATCGCACAAACGACCATTTTGATATTTCGATGTGTAACTCTTGTCACATTGATCTCTGATTGTATCATAATTGCAAACACATCTTCAAATATCTTATTTATTAGTCATTTTAATATTCAAATATGTTTCTAGGTAATCAGTTTAGTATTCGAATATGATATTTGTTGGTCAATTTTATCCATAAAAGAAATAGGTATTAGAGATGTATTTGCAATTTTGTTATATTGAAATACCAAAGTGACGAGTTGCACTTCCATAGAGCAAAATGGTGGTTTGTCCTTCAAAAATCATGTCAATTTGTCTCTATTTTAGAAGAATTTTCATGTAGTTTTTTTTATGTTGAACTTAGACGGATTCTTTAACAAAATAAAAATGTTAATTGTGTATAGCTCAATTGATAGCTGCAAAAACGTTCACAAGTGTAATCACAAACTTACTTGAAAAGAAATGCAAATTTCCCTTAAGTTTCAATTTTCCCCATAATCTTAGGTCTGATGCTTGGTCCAAATCCTATAGATAACACCAATTTGTTTAGAAGCTTTGTTTTACCCCAAGTCATTTGGAAAATACGCATTTTAAGAGTAATTTTCTTTGTCATGTGTGTATTCAAACAAAAATATAGTATATTTCCAAATTAAAAAAAATATAGTATATTTCGTTCAATAAAATTTTAAAAATCATGTGGTTTTTTAATATGTGGGGTGAAAAATTGCTCTTCTTTCTACGTAGGCTTAACCACAGTCCACATGGCAGTTGCCTTGGGCCTCTTATTCATGTCATTGTTAGAAACAAGTTTTAGAAAATTGCTTTTCTAACATCAAGAAGTTCCTAATAATACAGAAAAATTTAAAATGCCTTCAGCGGTAGTTAACTATAGCTGGCTTTGCTGCATTTAAGTGCAGTTCCTGGAAGAGAATTAATTGTGATTTTACGTGTTTTGGTCGAAAAATCAAAATATATCGAAGCTTATTTTGAATTCTACGAAACTTTATTGACCCTTTATATGTCTTTTTATAGAGTTGTCTGCAAAAAAACCAGCTCAAAATTCAATTTCTAGGTCGACGTTTTGAAGTTTTGGTTTCTTGAGTTTTTGACGCATTAAAAATTCATATTTAATTCATCTGATGTCGGAAAATTCTAATTTTTTGTGGAAAATATTTTTTTTATATCCTTAACATGTGTGCAAAAAATGATGAAAAAAATCAACCTCTATATAAGTTTTCCGGACGCGCAGTTGGAAAAATATTGCGATTTTACATGATTAAGTAAAAAATTTAAAATAAATTAAGGCTTAGTTGAAATACTACGTAAATTTTTAGATCCTCTATATGTATTTTTATAGAGGTGTCTGCAAAAAAACAACTCAAAATTCAATTTTTAGGTTGATGTTTTGGTGTCTTGAGTTTTAGACGCGTTAAAAATTCATATTTAATCCGTCCCTTGTCGAAAAATTCAAATTTTTTGTGGAGATGTTATTATTTTGTCCTAAACATGAATGCAAAAAATCATGAAAAAATTCAAGCTCTTGGAAATTTTTCCGGACTCGCACTTGGAAAAAAATTGCTATTTTGCACGGTTCTGTCGAAAAATCAAAATAAATCGAGATTTAGTTGGAATGCTACGAAACTTTACAGACACCTCTATAAAAATACATATAGAGGATGTGCAAAGTTTTGTAGCATTCTGAATAAGTCTTGATTTTTTTTATTTTTTCAACGAAACGCGCAAAATTGCAATTGATGCTCTGCCAGGAACCGGACTTAAGTGCAGATGAGCCAACGGTAGTTAATGCAGCTGGGAGCCAACGGTAGTTAACCGCAGCCGGAGGCAATTCTGGAATTTCCATGTGTTTTTAGAAACTTATTGAAGTCAAAAAAACAATTTTCAAAGTTTTATTTTTGTGGTAGCAATGAAGTTTATTTTTAGACTACAAATAAATACTCCTTTCGGTCATATTTACATGAGAAAGTTGGGTAAACAAAAGTTGATGTATCTGGACTGAATTTCTAACTAGATACATCAACTTTTGTTGACCAAACTTTCTCTTATAAATAGGATCGGATGAAGTATGTTAAAAAAATCTAGTGTATTGTTGGAATACAGTAATGCACGAGGATTTTCTGAAGGCCCCCTCAAATTTGTTGAAAAAAATCTTAAATCATCGGATCGCAACTCTTGATCGTACAAACCCTATCATAACATAACTCTCGATCATTTTTTTTCTTTCTTTCTTTTTATTAATGTAATTGTTGATCGACTTATTTTAAGGCTCGAGCAATTCAAGTGGCGTATATAGAGCCGTATCCATAATGCCCACTTAGCTAGATTATGGATTTTTCACACATTGGTTCTTGCCAATTTTACAAAAACATTTTTCTTACAAATATGTTCATTTCATTGGGAGATAGTGGAGGTATATATTGGTTGTTGTACAAAAAAAAACTTGGAATCCTTGGCTGCATCTAAAGACAATATGATAGTGCAATCAATGATAACTTGGAACAAAGCACGTCTTGGCCACAGTGCTAATTGACTTCCATTCTAAAGAAACATATGAGTGCGGTTGATCTTCAAAAGGACAAGTACCAAAGCTTCTTCTGTATTTTGTGGCTCAAGGCACCATATTTTTGTATACAAATGCACCTAGAAGACGATGTTAATTGACTTGGTGTACATACTCACTATACTAACGGTAATACTAGTACTACTACTTGAATTTAAATATTAAAAATGTTACGTACTTCGATAATTGAAAACCTAAGGAACGTGTATGATACAGCAATTTGTCATTGATTGACAGGTTTAGAGATACGGTCATGTCGTATTCTTGGAAAAATTGTCCAGCTTAGCTTACTCACCTGTTGTGTTTGTTTCTAATTTTTGTCACATTTGTGTTCACACAACTATTGTCAGTGGGGAGTATCCAAGAAATATGAAACTATCAACAATTCGCGTTCAATCTGTCCCTTGTGCTAATCTTCACCAAAATTTTTCTTTTAAATTTAGTTTTTGCCGTAAGGTTTTGATGAAGAATGATGTTTTCAAATATTTTTAGAATTGATCTCTTCGCTAGATTAAGAATCCTTGAAGACCATAATAATGCACAAAATCCACCATTAAATCTTGCTTGACTATATTTATTTTCTAGAATAACTTTCTTGAAAATATAAGAATGTGAGTTTCAATCCTAAATACACAAGTTAAGAAGTTAAAAAAGGAATTAAAAGATAACTTTTGTATGGAAAACATAAAATAATAAACTTTTAATATATTGAATGCACAATTTTTTTAAAAAGAAAAGTTTCTATGTTTAGTTTCTAAACTTGTTCTTCAAGGATACAAGTTAACATTTCTCTTATAGTATTATCGGGAGTCTTTCTTTATAATAGGAACGATAATGAATAGTTACACATAAATTTATTTTAATCTTTATGAGAACATTTAGGCTTAATTGCACTTTTTCCCTTATCTTTTGCTAATTGTGCGATTTTGCACCCCCTCTATTTTTTGAGCGATTTTGCACCCATTTTTTTGCCCTCTTTCTGATCTTGCACCCCATCTTTGTGTTCAATTGCACTTTTGTCCCCTATCTTTTTGCTATTTGTGCGATTTTGCACCCCCTCTTCTTTTTTTTGAGCGATTTTGCACCCCATCTTTTGCCCATTTTCCCCTCTTTTAATGATGA
>Ga0315913_1009151_pt1 | contig 11640 bp, 6 predicted proteins | sample MpolsnodulesMG_FD_207736 | JGI IMG/M metagenome (GOLD analysis project Ga0315913, IMG submission 207736) | Medicago polymorpha root nodule microbial communities from Los Angeles, California, United States - small nodules | ecosystem: Host-associated > Plants > Roots > Nodule | place: USA... | reverse complement strand
TGAGGATTTTATTTTGTGCTGGTGGAGGTAATCAATATGGAGGGAGAAGTAAAGTGTTTTGAAGTTTAAGTTAGTTGAGGGACTTGAATGCTTTCTCATCAAGACATTGATTCACAAAGACTTGTTATAAATTATTTACTGCTATGTTGCTGCTCCTGTTGGTGTTGCTGGTAGAGCTGTATTTTGATTTCAAAAAAGGGCTTTCAAGCTTCATTACATTTCACACCAACTACCAAAGTTTTATTTTTATTTAATTTTTGTTTTAAGGTTATAAGAACTATTTTAATTTTTAAGGTACTTTATGTAAGGTTCCTTTTTATTTACTTTTTTTAGTTTGGTTTATTATGATTTAAATCGCAAAAGTTTAGGTGAGTTGGGTCTCGGATACATACCCTGACCTGACCGTAGTCATAGCTTTTGTTGGTTTTTATAGAAGAGGGAGTCAAGATCGCACCATACTTGGTCATTTCCTACTCTACAATCTTAGATGAGCCATGAAAAATGTGTATGGTTCGGGCATTGACTTCTTGTGGCAGAGACTTTATTATTCATAATTTATTGTTGCTTTCATGAATGACATTTTGGTTGTAATAACTCTTGCTATCTTATTTTTCTCTCTTGATAGTATTTATTGTTGTTTTGAGAATACAAAATGAAAATTTTGTGTATGATGTAAGAATAAGATGTTAGGAGGATTTATAGATCATAGAAACTGCTGACCCCAAAATTTTATTAAAAAACCAGAAATAAAATAAATGTATTGGCCTCACAAAAATTGTTTAGGATTGAATTGGAGCGTTTTAGAATTTACATGTATATGTAAATATTAGATCAGTACACTAGTAAAACAATTTTTTTTAATTCTTAATACACTTTTTTCCAGTTATTAACCCAATTTCTTTATGATTAGTAATGAAATTAGATAAGTTTCATTTTGGCAAAAAAAAACACTCTTTTGTTTTATTAGCAGTCATATGAATCTTATGAATTTCTTTGTTATTGTAAAATGATGCTCACTATAACCATATTGAGCACATTGTTTCAAAAAAAAAAAAAAATCATATTCAGCACATATAAATCTGGTGGCATTCGTGTATTCCAATAAAAAAGAGTGCTGATCTTTCAAAAAAAAAAAAAGAGTGTTGCAAATGTGTATTTTTATCGATGCTTTATTAGGATTCATAAATCTTATAAAAACTTTTTCTTTTGACAATCTTATAAAAAAAAGTTATTATTATTATTATTATTATTATTATTATTATTATTATTATTATTATGTAACTTGTATAGGAGTCTTTTTATGAATTTATTTATCCTGTGAACTTTTATTTTTATTATTTTTTATTTTTATTCCGTTTTAAATTATTATTTTTATCATATTAGTTAAAATTATTTTTATAATTTTCTGTCATATGTCAACTCCATTTTATTGTATATGTTTTTTTTTTAATTCTATATTAATAAAATATCTCAAGAATATACACAATGTCATCAATAAAACAAACACAGCTTGAAACATAAGCAAATAAGAAAATTATTACTTTTTTTACAAAGGGAAAATTATTACTTAGAAATACTTGTTGTGATATTGTGCAAGGTTTTTTTTTACTCAAAAGTCAAATATATCTTTTTGACTCAAGTCAATTATATTAATAATTATAATTTTTTTTAGGGAATCAATAATTATAACTTGTACTCCAATACAAAAAATGAATATGAGAAGAGATATTTACAGTAATATTTTAGATAAGAAAAATTACATTTATTACATATTTATTTTATAGTACATTAAATATTAAATATAATTAATGAATAAAACAAAAAGTAATTTAATGCATACCACACTTTAAATTGAATTGATTAACAAGAAAATTAATACCATTAAATTGAAAATATTTTTTCCATTAAAACCAAATGATATTTAATCTACATTACACCTTTCTACAAAGTGGGTCAGGGATTTTATACAAAGAGGGTGTAGAGGAGGCAGATATTGACAGTTTTGGTACTTTTTTGTGGCTTGACATCATTAATGGGCTCCATGCATTTTCAAGAAAGTAATGGAAACTTGAATAAAAGATGACATATTGCTACATTTAGATTGACAACTTGACGTGCAGTGAGGATAGTTGAAATAACATATCCATTCACCTTCTCATTCAATGCATAAATTTTTGCAGCCTTTCTAATACTGCATAACTAACTCCAATATTTCATTCATCATGGTTGCCCAAGTTAATTATTGTTGCATCAAGGGATTTTTCTACTATTCATCATGGTTGCCCAAGTTAATTATGGATGGTTGCATCATCAAGGGATTTTCCTACCTTTGAGTTATGAGATTGTTACTGTGCCAATAGGAATGTATATATGGTCATATGTAGCTTTAATTAGTAGGTCTGGTTAAATGGGATTTGGATTTGGTGCAACTCATATAAACCGTCCGATCTCATTGAACAATCAAAGATATATCTAACATACCCATTTGGGGTAGGTCTAGTGGTTGACTTGAAATCTTGGAGTGTGCTCCTCTCAAAATCTCGGGTTCAATTCCCTCTGATGCCAATTTTGGTGGGCAAATCCATACAGAGCTTTGCTCTGGCTTAGAATGGGGCACCCGCAAGTGGGCGGTGGGATTGGTCTCCTCGGATTAGTCGGTCCTTGAAACGGATACCGAGTTTTCAAATAAAAAAAAGATATATCTAACATAAACATATATGCAAAAGTGCAAGTAGAATTAAATTAAATCACATAAATACATTTTTAAAATCAAAAGCATATAAGAGACTTAACAAGAGAAGAAAAAAGCATGTCTTAGTCAAAAAGCAATGGAGAAAAAAACATGTCATTCTATAAAGTTTCTCATTGAATTTCTATGAGTACTAGGTTGCATGACATAATTTAATTAGTGTTTCTCTTAGGTTGCGGTTTGGTTCGGTTGCTAAAATAAAATTACAAACCAAACCAAACCATGCGGTTGAGTCAAAAGATGATCTGAATACATTCGAATTAAATGCGGCTTTTACGGTTTTCGATTTGAGTTGGTTCGGTTTGCGATGTTCTATTAGATTAGTTCGGTTTTGAACAACTCTAATTCATTCTGGTTCTTCACTTGGTTCTCCTGTGTCAGATGGTTTGATTTTTTGTGATTTAAAATTTGGGTTCTCTTACTTTTAAAGATGTTTATTTTAGCCATACTCATATTCTAGTTCTTCCTGACCTACCGTGGGCAAAAAGCATCTAGAAACCTTACATTCCACTTGAAGATTTAGAGACTTATATATGCACAATGTGTTTGCCATTGATGATAACTTGATTAAAAGAGGTTTTACTATTGTTTCATGTAGCAGCTTGTGTGGGAACAATTATGAAACAGCACATCATCTTTTTTTCAATGTCTATATACTCTTAGATATTGGAATTGGTTGTCTGCTTTGTTGGGGGTGCATATTGATATATCTAGCTTTACCTATCTTGTGTCAAGTATTGATAGAGGTTGGAGCCCAAAGTTTGTGATCTCATCTTAGTTGTCATCACTTATATTTTATGAATTGTTTGGAAATGTAGAAATAACTTGAGATTTCAAAACATCCATCCTAATTTTGAACAAGATTTGGCTCACAAAAAATTTAGTTTATTATTCAGCTACTCACTCTAAAGGTCACATGTATTCATCTATTAAAGAATATGTGTTAAAACATGTGTTGGTTATCGGCAGCAATAACTTGACCAAGAAGATGATGAAGTGTGTACATAAATTTCAAATCGTGTGTGGCACACATAACCTTTAGGTTCGATTCGCCTCTACCAGTTATGCCAACCAGATGCAAAATGGTATATCGGTGAATCCCCTCCAGGATACGATGGAATCCTTGACATGACTTGCTCATTCATACCAAACGTATCGTTCAATGGTAGTTAACAAAATAATGTTCTGTCAATTCCCCTCATGCAATAGAGAAAAGAAAGAATGATTTAGTATAATTTTCGGCAGAATTTCGACTCACAAATGTGATTTTTGTCTCCATTTTTCTGAATACTTTTCTGCCTCCAAAGTGTCTATCTTTATAGATAAACTTATGTCCTTTGGTGAAGAGAAACAATCATTTAGAAGAGTTTGTTCATGGATTGTTACATTGCTTCAATTGTCAAGCAATATACTTTTTCTCTAAAAAGGTCTCTATTTAACCATTGCAACTTTTCAAATATATTTTAGAAATTTCTCTCACAGTACGCTCCTCAGATATTTTAGTGTTCATTGTCATGCTCCTCCTCCTCTAATTAAACAGTTTCATTGGATTATGCCTCCAATTCATTTGATAAAATGCAAATTGATGATGCATATAAAGGCTCGCTAGGTGTTTCTACAAGTAGAGGTGTTTTTAGAAGTCATCTTGAGACTTTTATATATTTCTATATTTGCATAAAAAATAAAAATAAAAACCAAAGTTTGTGTGTAATCTTCATAAGATAACAGCTTCAGTAGTTTTATAAGAAATTATATATGTGAAGAGACTAACCTAAATTTTCAAAAGGATTACTAACCAACCTCCTTCCAATAACACTTGAATACACTTCACATGCATCTTGAAAAACCAAAGGAATTCAAGTTCCAGCTCTCAAAAAAGAAGGAACCAAAGACATGGTACAAAGGTTATGGGAGCAGAAAAATATTACATTTCTGAACTACTAGCTAGCTAGCTCATTCATGGTGCCAGTGCACCAATTGATAAACATTGATAGTGTTGACAATTCTTTACATTAAAATTCAAAACCAAATCGTACTTTTGAAATCAATGTTAATGTCCCCTGTCACATTTGCTTGCAACACACAATGTTACTTGTTCCTACACAACACACATTCTCTTGGGTTTGTCCAATATATGATTTTGTAGGAAGAAAGGGAAATGAACATTAATTAAAAGGGAAAAAATTCAAAGCCTGTGGCCTAGGATTCTCAGTTTCCACTTTCCATTGTCCTTGTATTTTCACTTTTATACGTTTTGCATTGTTGGTTTGATTACTCTATTGCTTACTTCTTTGTGAAATACTCTTGCTTCTTTTAAAAATACTCCATTGTCCTAGCTAATAATTATCGATCATAATATTTTTTAATGAAATTACAAGCTTTCATAATATTAATGAAAATTGTACGAAAACTCACACTTTTTTAATGAAATTACAAGCTTTCATAATTTTTTTTTTCTAAGGATGATATTTCACTACAAGAATTCCCCAATTTACTAACCAATTCAAAATTGCATTACTGAGGGATTTAGGCCCTCGGTAATTACTAGCGGAATAATCCTTCAACAACATTGAAAAAACCCTCAATAAAGTTACTGACGGAAAAATCCGTCAATAATTCAGTGAGTTACATTACTGACGGATCAATCCGTCAGTAATATCAATAAAGAACCTACGATTTATTACTGGCGGAAAAATTCCGCTAATAATGTAAAAGCGCTTTACTGAGGGATGTAAATCCGTCAGTAATATTATAGCGATTAAATATTCCGCCAGTAATGCAACAAATCCGCCAATAATGTAAACGCACATGCCTTTTCTTTACTGAGGGATGTGAATCCGTCAGTAATAGTATAATGGATTAAATATTCCGCGAGTAATACAAGAGATCCGTCAGTAACACTGTTACTTTCGAATCCGTCAGTAATACACATAATCCGCTAGTAATTAAAGCAATTAATCCGTCAATAGTCCACCTTATCCGTCAGTAATAGTCCAACTTTTTTTTTTTAAATCGAAGGATGATATTTATTCATTTGTTATGCAATAATCTTCTTTTCATATATCATAAGAATTCTATCAATACTAATATAGTGGATACTTCTACCAATTTGCTATTTGTGGTTTGATAAATTATAAGTTTTGTTTCTATCAAATTTTATTTTTAACATATATGCATAACTGATAAATTTTAATTTATTTTTATTAAATATTTAAAAAAATCACTATCTGTCACTTGAAAAATAATAATAAGTTTTAGACTAGTCAATATACCCAGCAAACAATAAAAAAAATTAAAGAACTAAAAAATATAAGATGAAAAACAAATTGGGTCCATGATCAGTAAAATTTGTCTTAGACTCTCACACAAGATATGACATTAACATTTATACGTATGGAACAAAAACAGGTGAATGTGGCCTACATCAAATATTCTTTGACAAATATTTTGTTGGTTGAGCTGGGAATATATGCGATTTTTTCTATTATATTTCCTTCAATGGTGGGGGTTCCCATTTTAGGATCTTACAACTTTTTTTTTCCTATTTCTTGTAACAAAGGTTTAATGCAAATCTTCATGTTAAGGAAGAATGCCCTACATCATTAAAAATGTCATTTTAGTCGAATCCAGGTGTAATCTGGGATTATTTTATTTTTTGTAATTTTAATTTTTTTTTAAATTCAGACCTTTAATAATTTACATGATAGCAGATAAAACTTTACTGTTACAATCATATTATAAAAAATAAAAATAAAACTAAGATTAAATACTTTTACTTAGATTCTCACTCTGATAAATTTCACATCATTTTAAAAAAATATTTTTTATTTTTATTTTTTTTTATAAAAAATGAATATTTAAAATTAGGGCTTATATATCAAACATGTTAAATTTGATCAGTTTGACTTGTCATAAATAGTTGTATGTTCTACATTTGCAATTTTGTATTTACATTCAGAATTCTTCCAATCGTAGACTATAAATAAATGTCATTATGCATTCCTCTTAGCGGTACCTCTTGTTTGCATTGTGTTAAGTTATTTAGCGACTAGAATATCATATTTTTTAAATGTGAATTAGCGGGGAGTCCTGGGTTGAACCTTAACTCATGCAAATGGATGTACATGATGTAAGCTATGTTCTTGGGACCGAGGTTTGCCTCCTTTATTCTATTTATTTTGTAAAAAAGAGAAAATCTTAATTTCAATTGGATCTTGTTACCGGCAATATAAATTTGATCGAACATCAAATTAAGTGTTTGGATCATGATATGTTAAGTGTCCCACCTGATAACGATATCTTATATTTTTGGTTCATATTTTATTTTCTGAAAACCGATAGAAAACGTTTACTGTTCATTTTTTAGCTCTAGAATTTTATTTTATTTTTACCTTTTTTAGATCATGATATGTTAAGCGTCCCACCTGTAAAAAATGTTAGTTTCTTGTTGTCTCCCTATATTGGGGTCACTTGAAATCTCAATCCTAATACGAGAAGCATTACGATATTTGCAATAGTAAATAAATCCATTCAATTTGTGTTAAAAGAAAAATAGATAAACAATCGGCATAAAAAAGTAAATCCATTCCATTCAAGTTTGAATTTAATTTGCTTTAATTTCAATCAACATAAATGTCAACAAAAGCAAAGATAAAACTGAAATTATGAAAGAAAATATTGATTATTAATAGAGGAGAGGACACTTCGTGTGGCGAATAGCAAGCAACGCATCAACGGCGGGAATGAATGGCCTCCTCTTGCATTTGGCGACCGATCCTTTCGGCAGCAACACATATAAGTTTAGAGACATAGGGTTGTTGTGGTTCGAGAGAAGTGGAACAGTTGAGAGATCGCGACTTGTGACGCGTGGGGGCGGCCAATTGTGGTGTACCGACGGATGATGACCGTGCAAGGATAAAGTGTGGTTTTGTATTCCTGTTTAAGTTTGCCGGAAAAAATTTATGTAGGTGTCTACAAAATAAAATAGGAACCGAAAATGAAAGATATAGTTTTCCAGAATAAAATGTATTGTGTCATGAAGGTAGGGGTGAACTAATGTGGAACATAAAATGTTAAAAGTGAGGTGAAAAATAAAATTGTAAAATGTTAAATTGCCAAGAGGACAAAATTTAATTATCATTGATTTGTAGGGGTGAAGATGCAATTGTATGGGTATAGGGTATAACTTCCCCCTTGTTAGGTTAAATTATTTTGACTCAACCCACTAAATTTTTTTTTTTTTTAGCGAGCTATGATGAGGGGGCTCCAGGCCCACTAAAACTTCAAATTCTCACATTTCTCAGCAAGTAGAAAACTAGAATCGCACGCACTCTCACTTCTCCGCCCATCTCCTCCCATCGTCGCCATTTTCGTCCATCGCCATCATCTACCGCCGTTGCAATTCATCTCTCTGTGGCTCTCCTCTCCTCGGTTAGTTTCTCTTCCCAGTTCTCTTCACTCTCATTTGTGTATTTTAGGGTTATATGTCAATTTTAGGGTTTATGATTAATTCATGCTAAAATCAATTTGTTTCTTCTAATTAGGTCATCAAAATGTTTATTCTTTGTTTATTTATCTAAAGATGGTGTTGTAGTGACAGAAAAATATAATCGGTTTTTAGTTTTCACTTGTTCATTGATCTGAATAGATTTGCCTTGATGCGAAAATAGATATGATGCTTGTTTTCTGTGAATATTGCATGTGAAGGTTTTCATTAAATACTTGTGTATGTTTGGATATAAAACTTAAATAAGTGCTTATATAGTATTCTACCTTTTTTTTTGTCTTGTGTCGGATACTATACTCTGAAGTGTGATATATAGGCCCTGTTAGGATGAACAACTTATTTTGAAGTTTTTAGCATAAGTGCTTATCATGAAAAACGCTTAGTTATAAACTGTTTTTATAACAAAAGATAAAATTATGTTAAATTGTTTTTGTATAAGCTACAAGTTGTTTACATAGGTTATCTTGACAAGCTTACGAAAATAAGTTGTTTCTCATAAGATCTTCCACCATAAGTGATATAGAATACTTCCTAATATTTTAAAGTGATTAGTCAATAAATAATGGGTGGTGCTTTGATAAGCGGTGCCCTATCACCATGGCCATATCAGATAACTATTTTATTACACCATTCTATGTTTTGAAACTTTAGGTCATGTAGGTGTTAAATATTTGAATACTACTAATGTGGTTTAGCCACAATGGTTAAACGTATGTATCAAAATTTATTAGAAATATCAAACTGTTTGTTTCTCTTAATCAGTGAAAATAAATCTCATATTGAAAAATTGAACTCTTGTTTCAGATCTACAAGTTTTTTTTTGTTGCTTAGAGTCTTGATTTTATGGTTGGTGGTTATGCTACTAAATTTTAGTTTCTTTTTTGTAAATTGAAACATGTTTTCTCATATTCAAGATAATCTATGTGGTGAAAAATAAGAGAGCTTTAATTTATCAAATTACGATGATATATTGAGATTATTATGAGTATGATTATGATAATGATGTTGTTGTAGATTATTAAAATAAAGCATAGCCATCTTTGTTTTGTGATAAGTGATAAGGTTTATGATCAACTTGGATGATTATGTCTTTGTTGTTGTAAGTTTATTTGGATCTTGTCATATAACATTGGAATGAAATGACATTAAATCTTATTTGATCTGAAATCTTTTTAGTGTTCTGTTTATGCTCTCTCTCTCTCTCTCTCATGGTTATGTTATTTGTTTAAATGTTTGGGAACTTCTCTTTATTATAATATGGAGCATATGGATATGCATGTCAATGGAGAAGGTCAAGATGAAAATGTTGTGGCATTTGAGAATAACGAAACTCATAAGAAAACAATGTCTGCAGTTTGAATTTTTTTTTTTTGAAAAAAACGATAAAGATCTAGTTGGCATAGAAAGGGTTGTATGCAATTTTTGCAAGAACAAACATGACGAATGAGATGTGAAGTACCTAATTTTGCAAAGACCTAAGGTTTTTTTTCGATAGAAAAATCTTTCTTGCAAAAACTGCATACAACCCTTTCTATGCCATTTAGATCTTTACCGTTTTTTTTAAAAAAAAAAATCAAACTGCAAACATTGTTTTCTTATGAGTATCGTTATTCTCAAATGCCACAATAGTTTCATCTTGACATTCTCCATTCACATCCATATTCATAGGCTCCATACTATAATAAAGAGAAGTTCCCAAACATTTAAACAAATAACATAACTATAAGAGAGAGAGAGAGAGAGAGAGAGCACTAAAAATATTTCAGATCAAATTAGATTCAATGTAATCTTATTCCAATGTTATATGACAGGATCCAAATAAACTTGCAACAACAAAGATATAACCATCCAAGTTGATCATAAACCTTATCACTTATCACAAAACAAAGATGGCTATGCTCTATTTTAATAATCTACAACAACATCATAATCGTACTCATAATAATCTCAATCTATCATCATAATTTGATAAATTAAAGTTCTCTTATTTTTTACCACATACATTATCTTGAATATGAGATAACATGTTTCAATTTATAAAAAAAGAAACTAAACTTTAGTAGCACAACCACCAACCATAAAAACAGGACTCTAAGCAACAAAAAAAAAATAGCAAATCTGAAAAAGGAGTTCAATTTTTCAATATGAGATTTATTTTCATTGATTAAGAGAATCAAATGGTTTGATATTTCTAATAAATATTGATACATACATTTAAGCATTGTGGTTAAACCAGATTAGTAGTATTCAAATATTTAACATCTACATGTGGTTAAACCACATTAGCCAAAGAGAAATGAAATGCAGTGGCAGTAGACAGCGACGATTGGCGACGATAGGCGGATAAGTGAGAGTGTGTGCGATTCCAGTTTTTCACTTGCTGAGAAATGTGAGAGTTTAAAGTTTTAGTGGGTCTGGAGCCCCCTCACCATAGCCCACTAATAAAAAAATTAGTGGGCTGGGTCAAAATAATTTAATTTAATAAGGGAGTCTAACATATAGTGGCCTTAGGGGGCGCAGTTTAGGTGGGGCTTGGTGATTTGGGGCTCTATTAACATGTTTATTGTAGTGACAATCTCCAATGATTCTAATGTTGTTTCATTAATCGTGTATTTTCAACCAAAATACAATCATCGATCTTTAAAACACTCAAAAGGTAACCTTGATATTCACAAGTCATTGTTCATACGATACTCTTTTTATTATGAAGACATACCCATACACTTGTGGGCTTGTCAAGTTTTTGGTGCCATTCTTGGAAACTTGCTCAAAAATTGAGCTAATTTTTTTTTATTTTAATCATTTAATTTTCTTTTATGTTTTCTTTCACTTATACCTTGTTTCATTTTTCGAGTTTAATTGTTTTCTTAGCTTAGATGCGAATAACTAGAGGTCTTAGAGCCATTGTTCAACCAATACCCGAGACTAAGAGATTCCTCTATCGAAGGAAAAGAGAATAATCATTAGTTTTTCAATTGGATAAATATGTATCCTTCAAAGGAAGATGCAACTCTCACCGTTGCGGATCTGCATTCAAGTATTGTGCCTCCTACAATGGATGCTAATAAGCTATCACTATTGTCTATGATACAATAAAATTAATTTTTAAGTGTCTCGACGGACGACTCAACTCTTCATCTTTCTATTTTCTTAGAATAGTGTGACACTTTTAAAATGCATAATGTCACAAGTGATTGCATACAACTTAGACTCTTTCCTTTTTTTTATTAAGGGTACGAAGCTTGGAAACAAATTACAAATTTATCACAAAAAGAAGGAGAATCTTTGTACGAAGCTTGGAAATGTGTTTAAATAAATGCTCTGGTTGTGACCACATCATGTAACACCCCGTTTTTCCAACAATGTAAATAATACAAGTAATCAG
>Ga0315913_1009150_pt1 | contig 11640 bp, 5 predicted proteins | sample MpolsnodulesMG_FD_207736 | JGI IMG/M metagenome (GOLD analysis project Ga0315913, IMG submission 207736) | Medicago polymorpha root nodule microbial communities from Los Angeles, California, United States - small nodules | ecosystem: Host-associated > Plants > Roots > Nodule | place: USA... | reverse complement strand
TTTCTAAACCCTTGTTTCAGCCCCCTCTATCTCCCGGTTTACTCTGATACAAAGTCTATATTTATAGTAAAAGCAACCCTCATAAAATTGTAACAAATCTGGTCCAAAAATACGTTTCTGAAAATTATTTTTACGCAAAATCGGGCCCCGAATTCCTCCATTCGGGCGCTGATTTTTCACGAACCAAACTGCTCCCAAAGATAGCCAAAATCGGGCCCCGATTTTGCACTTCCAGCAAACATCAATTTTACACTCCAAACTCCAATTTTGAGTCACTTTCACAACACATACTGAAAGGCACATCACATGACGTTTGCCATTCTAAAAGGATTAGAATAATCACTCTTGATTGAAGTAACATTAACCTTGCCAAATAAAATAAAAATTGAAGTTATAAACCCAAAAGGGAAATGGAGCAGTGCGCCAGGGGAACTTCACAAATGGAAATAACTTCAAATTTAGCACCAAAATCGAAGTTATATAAAGTTCTTAATGCCAAAATGAGTTTAAGTGTCTCAACTCAGGAAGTCCCAAAAAAGATATCAAAGGAAGCTTTATTTCAAGATAGGATGATATTTGTAGAATGCCTTCGGCATTGCTACGAGTGTTAATGTGATAAAGTGGAACTAACCGGTGGAGTAATTGCAGGCAGTGTCTGGCTGTGAGAAATCACAAAATTGCCATTTGCAACTGGACAAGATACTTCCTTACACAGATCAATGGTTTCAGAATGGACAGGCACCCCAACATAGGAAACTCCAATTACCACATCTCCGCCAGAAAGAGCTTTACCTACATGAAGTATAGACAGAAATTCCATTTACAATTCAGTCAAATAGATAAGTGGCATGTTAGTCTGATGAGGCAGCTCCCATAAGCATATGGAACATATAGAGTGACTGAGGAAATGAATGATATGTTGTACAAGTCCTCCATAGCTTTTGCAAACAACAGAAGTTTAGATGAAATACTATTTTTACACTTAAAACATTTCAAATGTAAGCATGGAAAGTAAATATCTAAGATCAACTTCAGATTGAAGGTAATGCAATTGCGTCATGCAATCAACACATAAAAATCAGGATTTTGAAAAAAGATTTGTGACTACAATCTAAGGTTTTTGATGTCTTCACATACCACAACATGATTTAAATAAGGCTGCAATTTCCCACATCAGCAAATAAAAAAGGGTATTTTGGTATTTTTGATGGTTTGTACGCCGGACAAAAAGTTGTCTCGTGGTTTAGTTAAGGACAAAAATTCTTGTTTTTGTCCGGTCTCTTACTACCTGATTTGTCCAATCTCATGACCAGTTTCTAAATCAAACAGGGTAAAAAAAGTTGTTCCGTCAAGTCCCCCGTTATATTCATTAATCATGAACTAAACATAATTAACAACCACATACTTAAACAACATTAACTATCCAAATTGATGTGAAAATATAATTAATACAAGTTTGAAAAGAGTAAAAAAGTAAAAAGAGAGAGATAAAAATATAATTATTACCAGAAGTAGCTGAGATCTTAAAGGTGGCAGGGGCACCACTGACAACAGGGTTTGGTAATATTTCAATTCCAGTCACCTTCACAGGATAGTCTGCCTTCTTATCTAAATACACAGATAAAAACAAATCTTAATCATATCATCTACAATAAATGATTGAAATTTGCAACAAAATTAAATGAAAATCTAATAAAAATCAAATGTTTTTTGATAATACTGAATTGGGTAAGTTTCAAATTAATCCACAGAATGATGCAATTGAAAAAAAGGAAAGAAAGTGATGGAGTTAGTTACCGCAATATTTGAAAGTAACTTTAGCTTGAGATGAAAGGAAGAGGATGGAGAAGGAGAGAAGAAGGAAGAGATTAGGAAGAGAATGAAACTCCATAGTGAGATAATTGGATTCTCTTTTCTCTCCTTCTTTTCTAACAGTGACAAATTATTTGCTTAGTTAGGTGTGTTATTATTATAGTATTGAGTTATTGAATGAGTTGAATTTTGTTCAGATGAACGGACGCCGTGCGCCCTCATCAACCAAACACCTGTAAACTGACATCAACTAATAACGACAAATGATGTTTCCTCTAAACAAAAAAACAATAATAAGGAAAAATAACAGTTGATATCGGGGATGTTCAAAACCGAACCAATCCAATAGAAAAATTGAAAATCGAATCAACCCAAACCGAAACTGTAAAAAACCGTATTTGGTTAGATGTATTTGAATCGCTTTTTTACTCAACTGAATGGTTTGGTTTAGTTTGCGGTTTTCATTTTACCAACCGAATCAAACCAAACCAAACTGCAACATAGTAAAAACACTAATTAAATCTATCTCACTTAGACCAATACTCATAGAAACTCAATGAAAACTTTTATGAAATGACATATTTTTTCTCTTGTTAAGTTTCTTTTTTGTTTTTTATTTCAAAAATGTATTTATGTGTTACTTGAACTTTTAGAAAATGATAAAATCTTAGTATTTTAATTTTCATCCACGATTTTAATTTGGTTTATGTTGTTTGATGAAAATGAAAATGTAATGTGGAATGAAATTAAAAACATTGTCGGAAACATTGCTGGAAATATGTTGTGTTTTACCTTTTTAACTTAATTTTAATGTTGGAAACAAAAAATTGTATTGTCTCGTAAAAACCGCACCAACCGATCCAACCCAAACCGCATTTGGTTTGGTTTGGATTGTATTTTAAAAGTCAACCGAACCAAACCAAACCAAACCGCACGCTTTTATATCTTGCGGTTCAGATGACTTTTAGCTTCAAAACTGAATCAAACCGCACAGCGAACACCCCTAGTTGCTACTCTATCTCTATTGAGATTACCTTCCATCAACATTTATATTGCATATTATATATAAGGGGTGGATACGAACCCTGAACATTCCACTTCTTCACATTTAAAATGAAATGTGTGAGCTCTAACCACTAGTTATTTGACAAAAAAATAATATTTATTACTCTATCTTTTTTGAGACTTTACTTTATTTTCTCTTTTTTGAACAAAAATAAATAGAAGGAAAACAATATGAAAACAATAGAACTATCTTAAAATTGTTTTAAACCGATTGTACAAATTTCATTTCTCATTAATAACTGAAGCTAATAGACATTAGTCAAATTTCTTTTTCCTTCAAAAAAATGCTAAATATGGTTAGGTGCACTTGTTTTTTATTTTTTGATAAAAGTTAGGCGCACTTGTTAAAAAATCAAATGTATTATAAATATTTTGAAAAATGTGTAATCAATGTTTTTAGGGGATAATCAAACTCTTAAAAATATAAAAAAAATTCTTCTTTTCAATATAAAATTTACTTTTTTTTTTCTTTAACATGTGTTCTAGGAGGATTAGTTAACGTGTCCATTTTTTCCCTATTTTTAATATTATTTTAATTCTTTTTAAAAAAGCATGTGAATCAAGAAAAAATAATGTATTTGATTCTTGTTAGCCTTATCATTTCACACTCTAAATAGACTGAGTTAATATTCTTTGTTTCTTATATTTTAAAGAAATAAAGGAGAAGGGCTCTTTATATAGATAAAGATTTAAGATTGATTACAAAATCGATGGATCAAATCATTTGACCATTACAAAATCAATGGTGTGGTCTCGCCTCTTTAATGAGCAACACAAACAAGAGTTGACTAGTGGGAGGGCGTGTCTTGGACACACATTGGCATGTGCCATACACATGTTGACTTGTGAAAAATGCTTACTTGACGATGATGTATACCAAATCCAAAAATAAAAATTAATCTAAGGTTTTAGGTCATTAAAAAATAATACACTACATAGCTCATACCTAGGCTCGACTGAACGACAACAACGTCAAATTTATGGTGATCATGTTGATTGTGTCATCTCTCATTATAAAGTTGTGTACCCCTAAGGACACGTCTTTAGAAGTCCTACCTCCATCATAATGTTGAGTGTAAACTCTCTTGTGTAGGGCTTATAGGACATTTTCAATTTACACACAAACATACTTAGTGTTCCAACATATTATCTATTTTATTCTTAGTGATGTCTTAACTATTTTTATTGCTAACAAAACTCTTCCCCTGTTGGTAATATGGATCAACTTTTACTTGTATGTTTTTTTCAAGAGGAAGTACATTGAATGATAAGGAGCTTGTGATTTGGAAGAGAAATTTAAGAGTTGGAGAGATACGAAGCTATGATTCAACTCTCCTGATAATATTTTTCATTTATATAAAACTTGAAAAAATCTATGTGTAAAAATTCAAATAACATATAAAAGCAATATATAAAGAAATCAAACAAGTGCATGGCATCTTTTTGGATTGGTTTGGGTTGGTGCAACCAACGAATAACACCCCGATTCGAATAGGCTAAGCAACTGAACTCGAATATTATTTTGGTCTTTAGAAAAATAAAACCAATTTTTAGTTGTTAATAAAATAAAATGAGACAATATATCTAGGGTCTGTTTTGGATAAACAGTCTATACCACAAGTGTTTTTATCATGATAAGTGTTTGTTTATTATAAGCTCACATAAGTTATTTATATAACAAAGGGTGAAATAAAGCTAAACTATTATAGATAACTAGCGTAAAGAGCATGAATTATTTACATACAATTTTCCCGGGGTTTGATTCGATGAGGATATATAATGTTTTCCTCTGTCTGACTTTGAACACAGTCCTTTGATCTTATGAAAATATATCTAAACTCCTTATAATTTAAGCATGATTCTGCTCTTTCATACAAATTCTGAGCTATTGGTCAAAATGTTTATAATAATATAATACTGTAAATTAAGCTAATGAAGCAAAGGGTTGTTAAGCTTCTTAATTAACACACTCACCAAAAGTCTCAAACTAACAAGTTGCAGCAAAGACTTGTAAAAAGCATAGTATGTTTATGCAATATGCATCAAGAACATCATCAGTTTTTATTATTTACTCAAATAACTTGTCAATATATAGAACCAACAATATGGCTTCTTATTGATTTATTTCTGCATGTCCCATTTATATATGCTTCTTGTTGCACAAACTAATAAAACAGTGGAACATAAGATTTCAAACCCAACTGGTATATTACTTTCTGAATCATATGAGCATTCACTTACAGCTACAAATCAAGAATATTACAAAGCTTACTGTATGTCTGAATATTAGCTAAGTAAATCAAATCTTGTGGCAATCAGGCTTCTGCTGAAAAGAAAATAAAAAAAATAAAATGGAAATATACGTGAGTGATGGTCATGGTACAATATATAAAATGGAAATTTGACTAAATTTCTCACAAAATGATCCAGGAGTAATGAAGATGGTGATTTAGAAAAGTAGTTACACAATATCAACAAGTGACTAGTTTGATTCATAATCAAGCACATTTCATATCAAAATGTAAAGAGTTACTCCAGCTGAATAATCATATCTCAATAAAGATTAACCATTTCTATAAAAAAAAAAGTAAGTAACTAACTCGAAATTCCCGATTATGTTATCCTAAGTGTGACAGTAAAAGACTGATTTTTCTAAAATTTCCTCTAATAAATGTAGCAGTTTAACTTGATTCAACATATGTGCATAAAATTTGATTTCGTGCTATCCTTACTTAGTTTTTTAACATGAATGGAAGGTTCTATAGAAAAGTCTCAAACTAACCCAAATTACAGCAAGTGATTCTTTGAATAATAGTTTCACCAAAAACTAGTTGAAAAGTATACAAAAAATTGAATTTCCAGATATCATCAATTGTCATACATTAGTAGAGTATCTTAGGAAGGATGTTATGTTACTCAAACAACATGGTAATATTTAGAACCAACAATCAATAATGTGGATTCTTATTAATCAATCCACTTATATTTTGTTTCATATCTATTGATGCACAATCTAAGAAAGCAAAGGATCTATAATTGTTAATATACATATGCACAAACAGATCAAATCAATCCACTTATATTTTGACCATGTTATAGTTAGAGATCAGTTTCGGATTGTGCATACAAACGAACAAGTACAAATGAGAAATTATTTTATATCAGATATGTAAAAGAAAAGAGTACCTGAAACAGGAATGGCAATGCAACTCTTCCTTCTCTTACTCTACCATGGCTCATATTGCGACTTGGTCCTCAATTTCTATGACAGGGATGTGAGCAATTTTGGACCAATGTTCCTGCCTTTTATACCTTTCTTCTAATATAGGGCATCGCCAAATGACCAGTCGCTTAAGAGAGGAAGGGAGGCTGTCTTCTGGTAATGACTCGAGTCTTTTACAATAACAAAATTCAAGTGATTTCAGTGAGGAAGGGAGGCAGTTTTCTGGCAATGACTCAAGTTGTTGACAGTTAAGAAAGTCAAGACTTTCAAGAGAGGAAAGGTGCCGAAGCCCATTTCCATCAAAGGAGTTCATTTTATAGAGATGACAGATAGTCAGAGACACGAGGGATATGGGGAACAATGACTCCTTCATCAAGGTGTTAACTATATCATCATCCTTTCCGATACTCAATGATGAAAGAGAAGTTAGGCCTTGGAGACCCCATTCTGTTACAGGCGGCGCTGTTGTTCTTCGGGACTGAATATCAATTGATTGTAACATGGGAGGTAGGAAAACTCCTTCATAAAATGACAACTCTCGACATCCCAGAGACAATTCTTCAAGAACAGTGAGTGTGTCCATTCGAAGCTTGACTTTAAGAGATCCAATCGAGTAATGAGATTTGATTTTAAGTGACCGGAGGACTGACAGCTGATGTGAAGGACTTTCTGAAATAAAAATTGTATCCAGATTCTTACAACTATAAATGTGAAGTCTTTCGAGCGCAGGAAAACCATCCAATGAGAAAGAGGTAAGTGCATCACAGCTACTCCATAACTCAAGACTCGCAAGTGATGTGTAATTGTTCCACGTTTCAGGAGGCAGGAAGGATAAATTCTTACACATACTAATATGAAGTGACTGCAATGAAATGAGTTGAATATCCGTCGGAAATGCAGTGAGAGACGGAATATCATTGAGTGTCAAGTGTTGAAGACAAGTGCTCCTCATAATCATCTTAGGCAGAGACAATAGCTTCTCACACCTTTCAATCGTTACATATTGCAGCTGACAAGGAGAATCACTCCCAACCAACGACCATTGGGCTCTTCCATCACATCCTTTAATATGTATTTTTTTAATTGATGATATCCAATGGAAAGTAGGTGCTGTTTCTAATAAAAGAGCACAACCTTCTATTTTAATTACTTCTATTGAAGAAAGGTGGCTAGGAAAATGCCCCCGAAGTTTAGGACAATTAGATAAAATCAGAACTTCAAGACGGGGAAAAGCAAAATTGTTGCCTACAAAGGGAAGCCATTCCTTCCAATTTGGCATGTTGCGAAACATTAAACACTCAAGGGACGGAAATGGTTGAAAGGAAGAATTGGAACCTTCTCCTGCCTGGACATGATAGAACTCTGGACCGATTCTCTCCAATGTCTCCATACCACAAATTAGTAGGTCCTTCAGAGAAGGTAGCTGCCCAAGCGGTGGAAGTGTCATGCAATGTTCACCGTTACTGATGCCCAAGAACACAATGTTAGAAAACGAAGAATCTCCTAGCCAACTTGGAAAACTTGTCCCACCATAAAAGTCGATGCTTAGTTTCTTCAGGTTAACTGATGGTTGCAACATATCAAGCACATCTTTTTCTATCCGTGAGTCTTCAGTTTGTTCGCTCCATTGTAGCTCCAACTTCTCCATTTTCTCTTTCCTTTTCAAGTTGGCATCGCCTGCCTCTGTGGCATCAATGACATCATGCAGGTTCTTGATGGTAAGTGTTCCTTGTAGATGTGGGAATTTTCTAAGTTCTTTGATACTTGATCCTTCTTGTCGTTTCCCCACTACAAAAACAGTCAAAGTTTGAAGGTTTTCTAGTCTAGCAATTTCCACAGACAACTCCTTTATTGCCGTCCCACTTATATCAAGGTGACGTAAATTGATTAAATTTCCAATATGTACTGGCAATTCGGTGAGAACCCGACATTATGCTAAAATCATGGTTTGCAAATTGTAAAGGTTACTTGTTGTATTGGGCAAGCTTTTGATTTTAGTGAAGGAGAGATCTAGATAACGTAACTGCACCAAATTGCCAACTGAATCTGGTAGCTTGGTGATGTTTTTATAATTTGATAGTGATAACACACGCAACCTTTTGAGCTTGGGTAGAAAATCATCAACCACCTTGATGGATAAGTAATTTCCTGCCGTCGAGAAGTAAATAGGTAGGAAGCTTCGCAGGCGTCTGAAATTGTATAAATTCTTAAACTTCATGAAGATATCATACTCTTCTTGATTGTATGACAAATGACGGATATTTTCAGAGATGTCACCACATTCAAACCTGCAACAACTTTTCCCAGATACGACTGTAGCTAAGTCGTAGACAAGGCCGTGCATGAAAAACTTTTTTTCATGAGAATCATCATTTGTTTGTTGAATTAAGGATCTGGATAACAATTCAGAAAAACAGTCGTCACCCACTTCCTCTGCTGCTTTTCCCCCTTGAGAATAGTCGAGGAATCCTTCTGCCATCCACAACAAAACCAATTTCTTCCTATCAAGTGAGTAATCCTTTGAGAAAATTGAACAATATGCAAAACATATTTTCAAATGAGACGGAAGATATTGATAACTCAAATGCAAAGCCGGGAGAATTTTATCATTTTGTAATTGCCATATATCGCTATTCAGAATTGCAGTCCACTCATTTTCATCTACTTTCGAGCGCATTAGTCCACCGAGTGCTTTGGCAGCTATTGGCAAGCCATCACACTTTCTAGAAATCTTCTTGCCAATTGCTTCTAAATTTGAGTATTTACCGTGACCAAGGTCTTCACCACCAAATGCATGCTTTGAGAGCAAAGACCAACAATCTTCATCGGATATAGGTTCTAATTTATGAATTGGAAATGTGCGTGCAACCTCCGCAACTTTTCCCTTAAACAAGGGAGTTACTAGCTCACTCCAATCAATGTAATTGTCATTCCATAAGTCGTCCAACACAAACAAAAATCTTCTATCCATCAATTGTTTCATTAATTCAACTCGGAGGATATCAAGATTGTCGCTTTCCCAGACCTTTGAAGCAGCAAATGTTGTATTTCTAACAACAGATTCAAGGAGAGACTTGGTTACTCGCACAACATCAAAATCTTCTGATACACAAACCCAGGCTTTGAGATCAAAATGATGTTCAACCTTTTCATCATTGTAAACAAGTTGTGCAAGGGTTGTTTTACCGACACCTCCCATCCCCAAAATTGCAACAACACCTAAATTGTTATTTATGCTGGTGCCTATGTCTGATACCAGCATACTGACAAGTCTATTTTTATCATCATTCCTACCCACCATCACAGATTCATTTACCACTGAACTTGAAGGGGTTCTACGAGAAACTCTACCACTTACCGTTCTTTGCAAGCCAAGGATGTCTTTCTGCTGGACAAAAGTTTGCAACCTTTTACACATCTTCTCCATCTTGGAATTGATCTTTATAGATGAAGGTAAATTCTGCAGCTGATCAACTGGTGTGTTCTCCACCTTGCACCGCAAGGCATCGTAGTTGATTAAATCGAGCAGATCTTCCGTGTCAAAGATAGCGTCTTTCAAGTCATCAAGCCATTGTTTGACAGGTAGATCGTTGAATTGTTTCTGTTCTGCATCAACCAGCACAGCTTGAAGAGAAAACAGTGTCGTTTTCAACTCTTTCAGCAGTGAGTAATTGAACTTGGTGCTTCTGATGAAACCGCGAAACTCCGATGAGCTGAGCTTATCTGCTATGGTTTGAATAGTAGCAGAGAGAAATGCACCTGCCACTAAAGTTGCAGCCATATTTGATTGGTAAAGTAAAGCAGCAAGGAAGAAAGTGTAAAAGAAAGTTAAGAGCTATGATGATTGAAGGATATTAGTAGTAATTGCAATTAAGGAGCAAAGACTCAATTGTGAATGAAAAGATAATAGTACTGTTTTTGGATGGTTGGCGGTGCAAATTGTTAAGGTCGCCTGACCAAGACTTGTTTGTTGCTTAATGGATGTCGCGTCATTTTTCGGAGGTCAGGCTATTTTATTAGCATAGACTCACTATTTTATTTCACGACTGAACTTTTAATTTTTTTTAAAAAAGGGGAAAAAAAATGTTCAAACCACCCGATATTGAAAGATTTAGGGTTATTTAGGGAAGGTGTTAGCACCCTAAATATCCATAATATTTTATGAGAACCTCTTGATTTTATTTAATTAGTTGTGCCATAAACTTGCTTGTTTAAAAATGGAATTTGAAATGATAAAAGAAAAAAGAGACCTAATTTATCTACATTTTTATCCGTGAGGGATCAAAACCTCGTAGTTCGGGGTAGAAATTGACGTTTGATTGGTTGTGTGTCTTTTATTACTTTTGAAAAAGGTTTTAAAATGAAAAGCCAAGTGGCAAATATGAATTGGTTTGTGTTTTTTATATTAAAAGAAAGATGACTCAAAGTATGATTAAATGAATTGAAATTTGATTAAGAAAGTAAAATAAAAAGGGAATCACTTGATTGTAAGTCAAGGTTTATTATGAAAATATTTTTGTGATTTTTGTCATTTGCATGTTTTTGTTGTTTTGGAATAATTATGAAAATTAAACTAACGGAGCAATAAAAATAAAAGCGCGTGGACTTTTGTAGTGACGTTGGATCACCACAAAATCCCTAACCTAATTTTTTTGCATTTTTTGACATATATAAAGCAGTAAAGAAATAAAAGAGGACGCACACACGCACACTTTTCTCATTTATATTGTTTACATTGAACCTAGATACATTCTAATTGCTGGAAAATAAATGACAATAATTAAAATGCTAAATGATAATAGAAATAAAATGAAACGCAAAAAATGCTAAAAAGTAAGAGAATAAAATAAACTAAGAGAGAGGGATAACCGAAGGGACAAAATTACCGAAGGGACAAAATTTCGAAGGGACTTTTCCGAAGGGACAAAAAAAGAGGGAGAAGAAAAGAATAGCTCGTCAACACAAACTAAATGAGGGAGAAGAGAGAAAAGTTCTTTGACAACTCAAGAGAACTTTTGGTGTGTGAAATTGTGAGGGATGAGAGCTCTATTTATAGGTGAGAAGGTTGATGAAAATGAAAAAAATGGTTTAATGGTTTTTGATGGACAATTATGATGAATTTTGAAATAGAAATGTTAAAGTTGACACTTGACTTGAAATTTTTTTTGGACCTTGGACATATTTTATGACCTATTAGACATTGACACTACTATTTTTTTGGACATTTTGGAAAATTAGTAAAAACTAAAATAAAAGTGATTAAAGCAAAAGAAGAAAAATGACTAATTAAAAATAAAAATTAAAACTAAAATTTAAAAATAAAAGAGAATTAATAAAAGATGGAATTTTAAAAGATAAAAGTAAATAAAAAAAAATAAAGATAAAGAGAGAAGAGGGTTCGAATCGGAACAAAAATGAGGTATTTTAAAATACCTTTCTGCCGAATTTTCTTTGAAAAGTTAGAGAATATTCCGGATCAGAGGGTGTATGAATGTAGGATGTTAGGTCAAAAATTGGGGTATGACAGATGCCCCTATTTA
>Ga0315913_1009149_pt1 | contig 11641 bp, 7 predicted proteins | sample MpolsnodulesMG_FD_207736 | JGI IMG/M metagenome (GOLD analysis project Ga0315913, IMG submission 207736) | Medicago polymorpha root nodule microbial communities from Los Angeles, California, United States - small nodules | ecosystem: Host-associated > Plants > Roots > Nodule | place: USA... | reverse complement strand
TGTCCCTGAGCAAAGATAAGTCTCTTTCTTGTGTGATTGAGCAACTTCTAATTTGAGATTACATTTTAGTGGAACTCTCCTTGGAAGTGCAAGGAGGACATGACTACTTCCGGTTTGTGGAAGGAACTTGTATAATTGCTTGTGTTCTCTCTTCTTCTGTTCTTTACATTATCCGCTCCACATAGACTCTGAACTCACTCAGACTCTGAACTACTTCAGACTCTGAACCTGAGGATAGTTATCTAGAACGTTTAAGAAGAAGTTTCCAAAAACACAATTCAACCCCCCCTTCTTGTGGTTTTTCTCACCTTCAAACAAGATACAATGCCTCAACTATGTATACACCTAGACCACATATGAGTGCAGTAGGGTATACATGTGTGTTTCACCGGCTAACTACAACAAAATCAACGAATCACAAAGTTACGACAAGTTCGTATCATTTTACCATTTTCCAAGTTATCCGACAAAACAAAGCAGACAAATTTGGGAACCTCAACTAAGTATTTACACAAATCACATATGAGTGCAGTAGTGTATACATCAACGTCTCATAGGCCAACTCAATTAGATTTCAATGTTTTGCAAAGTTCGTATCAAGTTGCAAAAGCGACTAACATTGGTATTTTTCAAAGCAAAGTAACTTGTTCTAGTTTGAAAACTTACAATTCAATTTTAATTAGTCCTATAAGCATGAACGTAGCCCACTTGTAAACTATTAAATTCAAGTATCCCATGATATCATCCAAAAACCAATTTTACGTGATTAAGACATTGCATTAATTTTACATGCTTCGCCTAAGTCCATATAAACTATAGACTAACCATGTAATCATCTTAGTTCTCAAAAATTCACTTTCCGACAAAATTCGGAAATACCAAAAGTTCAAGTTTCAAACCATTTAGAAAATCCCAAGTTTGAATAGGTAGAACATGTTCCAGTAGTTAAAGGAGTATAAACAGTGATTAAACAAGTTGAAAGAAGCATTTTAGAAAGCTCGGATCGGCTTCCGAACGCCGGAACACAAAACAAAAGGTGCTGCAATTGGGCTCGTACGCTTAAGCGTCCACCTGTACGCTTAAGCGTGCAGGCTCCAATAGCTAACAGTGGATGTACGCTTGGAGCACGCTGAAGCGTACAGTCATCAGTTTTGCATAAAAACTCTCAGGTTCCTACCATTTTTCACCCAAAATCCCCAATTTTGATCTTCCAACACCCAAATATGTTTCCAAAGATTGTTTACATGTTCATAAACTCAAAAGGGCTTTAAAAAATACATTAAACATGAAAACAAATGTCATTTCAACATGATTCACCAAATCAACCCATTTTCACAAAAACCATCAACCACAACTTAATTCACATCACAAACCCATGATTATGAACACCCAAGTTATGAATCATCAACAACAATATCTCATAACAACAACATTAATTAAACATGAATTCCACTACAAATCAATAACAACATAGCACAATTCAACAATTATAGCACAATTCACAACATACCCATTTTCACATATTATGAACATGCAATTTCATCATTAACAATTCAATTATGAACAATTTCATATCCTCAAACATATCACTAAAACTAGAGCACAAATTTCTACAAATAAGCTCAGAATAATCACTTATCCAAAATAAGCACTTATGCAAAGAATTAGAGAAAAGATTACAACTAAGAGATTATGAATGAAATCTAACCCCCTTACCTCAATAAGCAATAATCCTAGCAAAAGCTTCAATTTAACTCCTAGAATCTCTATCACCTCTTGGTTCTTCAAGCTTTCTCCCTTCTAACCCTTTTGCTCCTTCTCTTGAACTTTCTCTCTCTACCTCTCTCAAAGATCTTATGAAATGAATAAATGATACTAGGTGACCTAATTTCCTCAAAGAATAAGGTTTAAATAGGCTCATCACTATTGGGCTTAACCCTTAATGTCTTAATGGGCTCAACACACTCATTAACTAATTCAAAAATGTTTCTACTCACTTAACGGTAAAATAATAATAACGATCACTTACCGGTTATAAGGTAAATTACTACAACCCACAAGTAACTTAGTAAAATAATAATGGTTCTCACTTAAGCACTAAAAATAACCATCACCATGAAATTACTAAATTACCCTTACTCACAAAATGACCAATTTACCCCTGAGTCCAAAATGACTAAAATACCCTTCTACCTCCGAATTCTAATAATGCCAACCAAAATACACACAGAGGCAATTAATCACATATAAGCAAATATCAACGTGTATTAAAACAATTAAAAAGATAAATCTAGCGAAAATCGGGATGTTACACATACTAGCAACCACCTGGTTTCACCTCATAGATCAACGTAGAGTCTACGCGCTCTACCGTCTCAAAGCATTACCAACGTCTGGATATCTATCAAGCCATTTCTATTTACAAACCGATAGGGTGCTCTCATCTACCTCTGATTTCGTTACATTGAGAAATTTCTTAGTATGCATGAGTTGTTCCTATCTACAAGTAACTCACTTAAACAAGATATGTGTTCCCACCCACCTTGGAGACCAATTACTTTGATATCTGGATTAACCTCATAACAAATTAAACCAAGCTAAAACTAAGGAGAGAAGATTGCAACTAACAAGGAGCATATCATTAGATCCACAACCCCATGTACAATCACTTCACTTATTTCACATATTCTCACTAATCAACCTAGTTGTTACACCCAATCTAACTTTGAGTGTTAGAGTGTCTTTTGAAGGCACATCCATTCTTTGGAGAAGGAGACTAGTCGCGAAAGATCCAATCACTGAAGAAGGAATCACAAGAGGTACACCCCACTTGTTCATTCATGAACATTGGTGGTCACTATGGGGCCCCGATAAAACTACTTACCTAGGCCTCAAAAACCATAATATGACTCGGACCAGGAGCCAAATTCTCATAATGGCGGACATCAGCAAAATCCTCCTAACAACAACATGGTTAACAATGAAACTACTAGAAGAAACGGAAATCCTCGGGATTCCCCATTTAGAGAACAATCGCAATCACGTCAATGTGATGTCTCACAACATATGCGTGCTCACAGCCACAACGTCACACCTATGCGGTGATAAAGATTTTACAAGAGTCATTCTCCCTTTCGAAACGTCGTGAATCCCACAATCAATCTCCTCCACAAAGGCGAACGACTCTGAATCCTACAAATTCTTACGTAAATAAGACGCACAAACATATGGGAAGGATAAAGGTCATGCTAGCCAAACATAACATGAGGAAACAATCTATATCACTAATTAAAGACAAAAACTATCATGATTACGAGAGCTCCTCAAGTTCAGGAGTGGAGATCAGGTCCTCAAACAATGGGTGCAGATCCCCTACAGTGAAATTTTCAATGGAGAGAGTGCAGTGGACATCAATACCATTCAATTACTTTAATGTTGAGGCCCCGCACCAAGTAGTGGAAAATGAATGACTTAGATTTCATTGGAATCTCCAGTCACATGAGAGAATCTGCTCCCCTCAAACAACTATCATGTTTTGTTTAAAACAAGAAAGAAAGACAAAGGATAAGTGCATAAGATTAATGTTCCTCCTACATAAGTTTGTCTTTACAAAGAAAGATTTCATGTTCCGAGGTAACATTTTTGTTTCGCACGTCAACTTTTTGCAACTTGCTATATGCAATGCCATCCTCTTGTCCTCCTTTGCATTTCTCATTTCAATCTCATCCTTTTCCTATACTCTTATCATCCATTTTCACATATATGAATTTTAGAAACTGAATCAATAGAGTTAAAAGAGCACAGTATAAGGGTTTGGGTTGTAATTACACAAAATAAACTATTTTTTTTCTTTCTGAAAATAGTAGGCATAGCCTTGCATAATAATTTTTTTCAATGACAAATATTGATAGATTTTTTGAAGGGGACAAATGTTAGTAGTTAATTGTTAGATTAATATTTATTCATGAGTCTCTATTATAAAAAAAAGTTCATCTATTAGATTTGTTCAACAAATGATGTATCTAATCTCTATTATAGACTTTCTTTTGTAACAAAATGGGAAAAAAGGAAGAAGAAAAAAAACATGAAAAAGACAAGGAAAAGACCCAAACTAGGGTCAAACAAACTCAATGCGGGCCCATGTCATCTGCTAAAAGGACATAGACCATATCAGGAGAGGCTTCATACAAAATAACAAGACTACTATTACTTAAAGAACCTTTTTTAGCTAGGAAATAAGTTGCACCGCTACCCTCATGCAAAGTATGTCGTAAACTAACCACTCAATTTCTATAAAGAAGGTGTTTAATAACCATGATCAAATTTATATACTTGTTATGTACATTCAAATCTTTTTGGATAGGGTCAACAACAATAGTTGTATTAGAGATACACAACACCTGCTTAAATCAAATATCCCAACACAACTTCAAACCATGGTATAAACCCGAAATCTCAACATGGAGAATGCAAGGTCTATAAATTTTCTCAAAGAAACCATGCACAAAAGAACCAGTATGCTCACGAATAAGACCACCAAAACCTCTCAAGATGGAATCGATGAACACACTACCATCAACATTAAGAGCTATTAAATCCATACTAACTTGTTGCCAACTGACAATACATGCAGGGTGCTGAACAAAGTGAGGGGTAGCATATGCAAAAGCTTTTAAGACATGCATAAATGATGACACTTGAGTGCCAATTTCATGAGCAGAAGGCTTGATATCCTCAAAGATACATTTGTTGTGAGAATACCAAATCTTTCACATGATAATGGGTCCAATGGGGCCAATATTTGAAATAAATTCTTTCATCTGAAGGAGTGACTGACTGATGGAGACAAAATGACTACACGTCCTTGGTACGTGGGCAGGAAAACAAAGCATGTAACATATTTTCAATACCTTGATTACAAATAGGACATAATTAAGTTAGAAGAGATATGATTACCAGGCAATAAAATGGATATGAAGAGAACAGAGTCGTGGCACTAAGATGCTAAATCCAATTCAAACTTTCTTCAACGAGCAACGAGTATGGGCTCCCATTAACTATCAGTAACCTTCTGGAACATGGTATATGTCAGTTGTGCAATTGGTCCACATCCACACATAAGGAATTTCATGCACAGAGGAGCCAAATTTATCTTATTAATAATTATGGTGGGAAGTATGGAATATAGGCAAGGAAGTTTTCAATCATTCCCATCAACAAGATCCTTGATATAGTTCATATCATGGTAGTGAACGTATGGCACATGAGTACATAGTGGTTCCTTATCTAGCCAAGGGCTATACCAAAAATTGGAGTTACCTTCCCCCGATTTGAATTAAAACCCATCTTTAAGAAGCACAATAGTTTTGAAAATAGAGTTCCAGATGGGAGATCCCTTCCGAGTAGTAGCATTTGTGACCAAATTTTCACCCAAGTAAATATCTTTAAACATCTTAACCTATAATTTATCTTCAGAGTTAAGAACATCCCACACCAACTTGTCAATGATAGTCACATTCTGGAATCTAGCAATACGAATACCAAAGTCATCCAATTTCTTATGACGAGTCATTTTATCCCAACTGACCAAATTAATCCCTTTATCCCCTAATCCCTTCAACACAAATCTACATGCAACTTTGTCAAGATAATCACAAATAGGTTAAGGATACCACTAGATTTGCATCCCATAAAAATAGAGTTAGTAACAGCAGTACCAAGTATAAATTATACTCAGGTGATCAATACACCATTTATTGAATGAAGTTAGAAATAAATTTTTGAAAGAGGAAGTATACTATTTGTTTTTCTTTTAGGGAGGAAGTATACTATTTGTTTTTCTTTTAGGGAGGAAGTAGTAGTAATATTGAAAACTATGAACATTTTAATGACATGACAGGTGTAATACACACATAGACGGTCCTATATGCGACAACTTGGTTGGATATTCTTTCCCAATTTATTTTCGACAACTCATTTCTAGTTACCTAAAAAAGAAAAAAACACACAAAACACTCTTCGATAGAAATTTGACACGTAATTTTGCACGTTTGTTTTTGGTTGGACGTCCTTTTGCACATTAAATCCAAGTTTATCCAAAATCAGTTTTCATACATAAATGATTCAACAAACAATAATAAATTATTTGATTTTTTTTTATAAAATTTACTAATAACTTTTTCCTAAGAAAGTTTTTTTTTTTTTTTGTGTGTGTACACATACGGAGTACATTTTATTTTTGTTTACAAGTATGTACCTACTACATTTAAATCATATATTGCGATTATGATTTTTGTTTCAATCAAAAATAAGATTTATTTATTTTTTGACAAACCAAAAATAAGATTAATAATAATTTGAACATGTGATTCTTTGATTACACTTCCGTGATCAAACGGAAGTTTTGATTGATGAACCGCCCTATCTACAATGATCAAGGAGTCTTATTCTAGACCACACGTCACCTATTGAATCTAGTGCACCCCATTCATATAAAAGGTCAGCATGGTTCCACTTTTTATACATAACAAAAATGGCAGAATCTTCACTAACTAACAGCAGTCTTAGGTTAGCAGGCAAAATAGCCATTGTCACCGGAGGTGCCAGCGGCATCGGCAAAGAGACGGCGCATGTCTTTGCCGAACAAGGTGCACGTATGGTGGTAATCGCCGACATCCAAGATGAGTTGGGCAATGAAGTAGCTGCATCTATTGGAAGCCATAGATGCACCTATGTCCACTGTGACGTAGCGAATGAAGATCAAGTCAAAAATCTCGTTCAATCAACTGTCAATACATATGGACAAGTAAATATTGGCTAAATATGTTTTTTTTTTTTCAAAACATGTATTTTGAAATCTTTATAAAAAAATATTATTGTTTAATTCTTTGAAATATCTTTGTTTAAACAACTGATTCATGATATTTGTTTATAAAATTTTCAATAATTTTGTTATAGTTAATCTATAGGTATATAATATATTATTTGATTTTTTATTTAAAAGCAATTACTTTTTTTTTCCACAACAGGTAGATATCATGTTTAGCAATGCTGGGATTTGCAGTCCATCTGATCAGACTGTGTTGGAACTCGACATTTCTCAAGCTGACCATTTGTTCTCAGTTAACGTTCGAGGAATGGCATTGTGCGTGAAACATGCGGCACGTGCGATGGTGGACGGGTGCGTGAGGGGTAGCATTGTGTGCACTGCTAGCGTCGCCGGTAGCAACGGTAGCATGAAGTTAACAGATTACGTTATGTCGAAGCATGCAATAATAGGGTTGATGCGTTCAGCTAGTAAGCAACTTGCGAAGCATGGAATAAGGGTGAATTGTGTCTCACCAAATGGATTAGCAACACCATTGACTATGAAATTGCTAGATGCGGGTGCAGAGACGGTTGATTTGATTTTTGGAGAATACAAGAGGTTGGAAGGAGTGGTTCTCAACACTAAACATGTGGCAGATGCTGTGTTGTTCTTGGTATCTAATGAATCTGACTTCGTCACTGGCCTTGATCTTCGTGTGGATGGTAGCTATCTTGATGGCAAATCTGAACTAGTATTTTAATTAAGAGTATTGAAAAGAGAGTGTCCCTGCATTACTCTTTGATTAAAATTTATATTGCTTTAATAAATAATGTATTGCTATTGAATTTATTTGATGGTTGAAAAATTCCTAACACTTCTTAGAGGTGTAAGTAGTGAGGTACATGAAATAAATGTAATAAATAAATCTAATAAATGCAATATGTGCTTTCTATGGAGAGTTATCCATGTTTGATTATTTTAAATATAAAAGTTCAGATTTGAGTTCATTATGAATATTAGATGTAATTTTTTATATGTTAGGTTTCAATAACTGATAGTAAATTGAAATAAAAGTAAATTGTTTTTTCCGGTGCAGGTCAATTAAAATTTAAAACAACCCAACTGACCTCTTTATAATCTCCTAATTATTCTCTCATATTTTCATTTTTATTTCTTTAGTACATATTTTCTTTAGAGCTTCCAAAATTAGAGGCTCTAAATCTGGAACTCTAATTTCAAGGCTCTACATTAATGGTCAGTATCATACATATTTGGAACATAACGTTCGCGGAACTGTTGGATAGACTTTGATTTCATGGTAGAATTGTAAGTAACTAGTTCCTGGTTTATTATACTACATAGATGTTTTAAAAAAAAAACTATGTTAAAGAAATTGGTTTTTGGATTTTAGATTTTTAAAACCGTTGTATTTGGATTTCTAAAGTCTAATTTGAAAAAAGAATTTTTATCCGTTGAAGTTATTACTTGGTTGAAACACGATTAGGTCGCTCTCCGTTTCATGGCACTGTCCAAAACAGTGCAAAGTAGACTACAAGTCACGCTGATTATAGGATAAAACAAGTCTAACTACAACTGTGTGATTAATGACTGGCTGTATTGTAGCTAATCATTTGAGAATTACACCTCCAATATGGTACTAAGATCACTCTTAATTTAATATTAAAACCAATCAGTTATGGTACTATGACCTGAATATTATGATATTGTAACCTCTCAAATATAGTATTACCATCATTCTAGCATTTAACCGCTCAAACTATGGTATAATGATCAATCAAATATGTTGTTACCATCATTCTAACTTCTTCAAGAGCAGAAAATATCAAAAAGGGACAAACCTCTTAATATCAATCTGAATTTCAAACGAACATTATTCATCATAAGGGATTTTGATCTTAAAATACTCTTTATTCCGAAGGAACATATATTGACGAAGAAATTCTGCTCTTAAGACCATTTTGATTAATTATGAAGGGACATTATATATTATAAGGGATTGTGGTCTTTAGAACAATTTTAATTTCGAAGGGACACAGAAGTAAGGGGAGAAGTGGCTCGGAAGTGCATCAAGAAGAAAGAAGGAGAAGAGAGAAAGAGTTACTGACAATTCAATAAAACTCCTTGGTGTATTTTTGAAAGGAGTAGAGTCCTTTATTTATATAGAGATTTTGTAACAAAATTTAGCTAAAATTGCAGGAGCAATTTGATCAATTCAACAACTCTTGTGGATAAGATCAAAATAAAAGTAACCTACAAAATTGGAGGAAACAAATTAATTGGATAGGAATGAAGAAAAGATAGGAAGCTCAATTGAATTTTCAATCTTATCACAACCAACATAAGTTAAAATTATGAGAAGTGATAACACGGATAAAACATAATGATTACTATTATTTTTATCATTATCAAGTATTTAAAAGTTAAATACCATGATATAAACAATATTAATATATGTGTTCTATTTTATGTGATACATCCACACTATATTTTGCAATTCACACAACTAATGACTAAATTTAGCAAGTGAACCAAACCGTTCTCAAGCAATAAAGTAGTAAATAAGATCGTATCCACATGGAATATCGTTTCAACTTGGAAACTAGCGTTACTTATTAGAACAGAAAATAAAATGCAGAATAAATAAATAAAAACAATAAATTGGGGGGGAATTTGCAGGTTTGATTTGATTGTGCTAAGCAGTGACAATTTAGTAACCTAGTTTGATTGCAGAATTTTAGCGGTGGTTAGGATTCTTCGAATCCCCTCTATTTCCTTGTTGGATTAAAAGACAAGTAAACATTTAGTTATGATATAAGGATTATATTTAAGTGATGAGTTTGTGGGATTGTTACGTCCCTCTAACTGTTGAGTTTCACATGTTGATCACAATAAGGTTATACATGCTATATGAGTGCAGTGTCGTAAATCCTATAGGGTCTGATAAGCCTACATAAGTTCATTAAAGTGGGGGCCTTACTCTCTTAGAGGTAATTGAAACATTAAATAATTGGTATTCTTAAATTGTCATCTAAAGGCTCCAACTTCGTCTATGAATCTTAGAAGTTTTTTAATTTGCGTTGAAACATTTGTTCTTCTTTTATTCACAAAAGATAAGTAGAAAATTAAGTGTTGACTCAATATATTGAGTAAAAAAGGTCGAGCACACAATGTATTCTTTTTGATAAAAAAAAAAAAAAAGAGGCTTAGTTCGAACCTAAAATACTACTGCTGTATGTATAAATTTCATGGACTGATATCCCCGTAAGTTTTTTTTTTATTTTGAAAACTCGCTATCCGATCCAAAGACCGACTAATCCAAATTTCCGTAAACTTAATTCAGTTGGTAGAAATAATGTATAATGTATATAGAGACGGAGGCTCGAAACATCCCACTTCTTCAAATTTAAAAATGTGTGAACTGCTGCAACCAGTAATATGTGTGGCATATCTTAGCCACATAAATTTCTTGAAGTGATTATCACTGAATATTTACACCATTAACAAACAACGTCGAATACATGAAATTTACTACAAAGATAAGAAGAAAAGCAATGATACGTGATTAGCCATTTCTAGTAATAATACCAAAACAGGAAAAAAAAATATCTGTCATATCTTTGCCACGTAATTTTGCACGTTTGTTTTTTACTTTTGAATATGAAATCCGTGCACGTAATGATTCAACCGACAATGATTAACGGTCTCTTTTGGTTTGGCTGTGGATGTGCCAAGCCCACATCTCAATGACTAATAGCCGTGAAAAAAGAAGAAGCTGGAAAGATAGCTTTGACCTCGATCTTATTTATAAAAAATATTTAATTTTTTTGATTCATTTCATAAATGATGTATCTTGTTTTGTTAAATACAATGTATATTAAAAGTATATTAAGTGTATATTTGGTTTTATTTTTGAAGAAGTGAAAATAAGTTTTTAAATTGAGATTCTCATATCTCTAAAGCAGAAATGATTTTTCTTTCTAATTAATTCTATTTAAAGTTAGAAATGTTGAATTAATACTTTCTCTAAACTAGCTTTTAATTTTAGATTTGATTTTTCACATTTAAAATTATTTTTCAATTCACGCTTACATAAATAATTTTACCTTCAACTCAATATTTATTATAATAAAATTTTGAGTAATTTACACTCCCTTCTTTTGAAAGATGTTTGAATTACACTCTTCTCTCCACTTATGTTAAAGTATACACTCTCCTCATTTGAAAAATAAAATTTATACTCTTCTTCTCTATAAGCTGCTTGAATTACAACTCTCTCTCTTAATAATTAAATATGCACTACACTTTAATCTATTTTAACATAAATAAATATTTTTATGATATATACTAATTTTGAACCACCTTTTAAGAAAAATAAATTCATTTCTTTATAATTTAAATATCAATATAATTAAATTTAAATATTTTTCTATTAATTTTATATTTTAGAGTATAAAATTAACTTCTAAATAACCATTCTTTATTGTTTTGGTAATTTTTCGCATATTTTAATTTTATTTTGGGTTGTTTTCTATTTTATAATAGGGTTTAAAACATATGTTAATGAAATTGTGAATAAAAAATAGCGAAAAATATGTATTCAAATTTTGATTATATTAAAATAGATCGGCAATACTATTTTTTTCAAAGTGTATTAGATTATTATTTTTTTACTAGACTATTAGAAATAAAAACAAATTATTGAGGGAGTAAAGTGTAGATTTTAACATAAGAGGGGAGAGTAATGTAATTCAAGCTTCTCTAAAGGGAGGAGAGTGAAATATTTTCTAATGTGTTTTGAATAAGAGGGAAGGG